>Ga0265314_10001504_pt1 | contig 25796 bp, 13 predicted proteins | sample 4126metaG_FD_203106 | JGI IMG/M metagenome (GOLD analysis project Ga0265314, IMG submission 203106) | Rhizosphere microbial communities from Carex aquatilis grown in University of Washington, Seatle, WA, United States - 4-1-26 metaG | ecosystem: Host-associated > Plants > Roots > Rhizosphere >... | reverse complement strand
CGGTCCAGGCGGTTCGCCGCTGGGAGTTCCCGAAGCCCCTCGGTGGCGGTATCGTCATCGTCTCGTATCCGTTCGTTCTGACGCCTGCCGGCGGTGGAGAATGAAAATGAACCGCAAACACGCGCGCAACGTCCTCTTCGCCATCGGGTTGGTGCTGCCCGCGTGTGACGGCTTCGTCTGCAGTCAAGAGCGCATCAAGGCGATGGAGCTCAACAACCGCGGCACCGAGGAGTTCAAGAACAACCTGTACGACTCGGCGGAGAAGGACTTCAAGCAGGCGATCCAGACCGACACGACGTTCGATCTCGCCCACTACAACCTGGGCAAGGTCTATCAAAAGCAGCGCAAGTGGGACAAGGCCGCCGAGGCGCTCGAGTCGGCCGCGCAGCTCGCGCCCAAGAACGCGAACTATCAGTACGACCTGGGCGAGGCGTACCTCGAAGCCAAGAAGATCGACCAGGCGGAAAAGGCGCTGAAGGCGGCGACCGAGGCCGACCCCAAGCTGTTCAAGGCGCACTGGCGCCTGGGCCTGGTCTACAAGATGCTCGATCAACCCAAGCCCGCCGACGACGAGCTGCGGGCAGCGATCGAGGCCAACCCGCGCTTCTCGAAGTCGTACGTCGCGCTGGGCTATCTCTATCTCGATTACGACTTCAACAAGGAGGCGGCGCAAGTCTTTCAGGGTTGCGTCACCGCCAAGGACGACGACGGCGAGTGCCACAACGGCTACGGCCTGGCGCTCAAGAACTTGAAGCAGTACGAGCAAGCGACGGGCGAATTCAAGAAGGCGATCGACCTCGACCCGGAGCTGTACGACGCGCTCTACAACTGCGGCATGGCCTACGCCGACTGGTACGACGAAGCCCACGGCAACGAGCAGAAGGACCGCGCGCGCGAATATCTCCAAAAATTCGTGACCAACGGCGGAAAGTCGGCTGACGGCAACTACGTCAAGGCCGCGAACGACAAGCTCTACGCGCTCTCCGGTCCGTAGTTCGCTCGCGCCGATCGGGCCGCGGAATCAGCGCTCCCGGCGTTTTTGCCGACATTTCCGCCGATTTGGCTCTTCGCACCGCAAGCGATCCGGGACCTGCCGCACGGGACCCGGGTCGCTTTTGGTGTTTTTTGCCACGCCTCGGCGTGCTATAAGACCTCACCAATTTTCTACTCGGTTTCGCACAGTTACGGCGCGGCGACCGTTCGGGCCTCCCCAACAAATCCAGTGACTTTGCGATCGCCGTCTCGATCCGAATCTGGAGGAGCGCAGTGGATCAGTCGAAGCAGGGCCAGGGCCAACAAGATGCCAAGCGGAAGCCAACGTCGGAGAATGCCGTCCTCGCTTCCAGCGGCAACGGCTCGCCCGGAACGCACGACGAATTTCCCCCCGAGCTGCTGACTCAGGTCACCGCTGCGCATGAAGCTGAAAAGCTGACCGTCGAAAAGGGGATCGACGCCTGGAAGAAGCTCGTCGCTGCCGCGCCGGCCGCGTGGGCGCCCCGCCGCGAGCTGGCGCGGGTCTACAAAAAAGCCGAGCGCTGGAACGCTTTCATCGAAGTGATGAAGGAAGCGGTCGACAAGGCGAGCTGGCACGCCCCCGAGGACAAGATTCCGGTCCTCCTCGAAATGATCGAGGTCTATCGCGAGCGCCTGAAGCTCGACGTCATGGTCGTCAATGCGTTCAACCAGATCTTGAGCATCCAGCCGACCAACTTCGAGGCGGCCGACGCGCTGGCGGCGCAGTACGAGACGATGAAGCGCTGGCCGGATCTGATCTCGCTGCTGCGCAAGAAAGCGGCGGCGGTGGAATCGCCGGCGGAGAAAGTCGCGCTGCACCTGCGCGTCGCCAACCTGTTCCTCGAGAAGTTCTCGAACCAGGCCGAGGCGATCAAGTCGTTCGAGACCATCCTGGAGCTGGATGCCGACAACCAGGACGCGCTCACGTTCCTGAAGCAGATGTACGAGAAGCGCCGCGACTGGGAGAAGCTGGTCGCGGTCCACCAGCGCGAGATCGAGAAACTGACCGACGCCGTCGATCGCAAAGCTCGGCGCATCGAGGTCGCGAAGCTCGCGTCCGAGAAGCTGAAAAAGCCGCAGATCTCGATCGATCTATGGCGCCACGTGCTGACCGAGGACGCCGACAACTTCGAGGCGCTGTCGGAGCTGGAGAAGCTGTTCGAGCGCGAGAAGGCGTGGGGCGATCTCGGTGAGGTGCTGCAGCGTCAAGTCGCTGTCGCGGACGACGCCACCAAGCGCGCCGGGATCCTGACCAAGCTCGGCATCCTCTATACGGAGAAGGTGCAGGACACCGGCCGCGCGGTCGCCGCGTGGCAGGCGCTGCTGTCGGCCGAGCCGGAGAACCGCCGCGCGCAGGACGCCCTGAAGAAGCTGTACTTGCAGCAGCGCGACTGGAACGCGCTCGAAGGGTTCTACGCGACCCAGGGCAAGTGGGACGAGCTGGTGCGCGTGCTCGAGCGCCAGGCCGAGACCGACGACGACGCCGCGCGCGTCGGCCTCTGGAACAAGATCGGCGAGCTCTATCGCGATCGCCTGAGCAAGGCCGATCGGGCGCAGAAGGCCTACGAAAAGGCGCTGTCGCTGGACGCGGACAACGTGGTCGCGGCGCTGGCGCTGATCCCGCTTTACGAGAAGACCAAGGACGTGCGCCGGCTGGCCGAGGTGCTGGCGGTGCAGCTGCACCACACCACCGACGCCACCGAGCGCCAGGTCCAGATGCAGCGGCTCGCCGAGCTGCTGGAGGTCGAGGCCGACGACAAGGCGGGCGCGCTGGTGATCGCGCTGCAGGCATTCAACGACGACCCGCTCGGCGAGTGGGCGCAGACCACCTCGCGCCGCCTGGCCGCTGAGTGCGGCGGCTGGGACAAGCTGGTCGAGGCGTACGAAGCCGCGCTCCCGCGTGTCCGCGCGCGCAGCAAGGATCCGAAGGCGGTGCTGCCGCTGCTGTCGACGCTCGCGGGCGCGTATGAGAGCGAGCTTGGAACGCCCGAGGCGGCGATCGAGCGCAACCAGGCGATTCTGGCCATCGCGCCCAGCGATCCCGAGGCGGTGGGCGCGCTCGAACGGCTCTACATCGCCACCGGGCGTTTCCCCGACCTGCTGGCGATCTACGACAAGAAGCTCGAGCTGGCGAAGTCGAAGAGCGAGGAGCTGGAGATCCGCTTCAAGCTCGCGAGCCTGTACGAAGAGGAGATCAAGCAGCCCGAGAAGGCGATCGTGCTCTATCAGGCGATCCTCACGCAGGACGCCGAGCAGCTGCCGGCGCTGGTCGCCCTCGACCGTATCTACACCGGGCTCGGCCGCTGGAAGGAGCTCGCGGCGACGCTGACCAAGGAAATCGACCTCACGACCGACATGGGCGCGATCGCCGAGCTGAAGTTCCGGCGCGGCGCGCTGCTCGAGCAGCACCTCAACGACCGCAAGGGCGCGGTCGATTCGTACAAAGAAGCGCTGTCGCTCGAGCCGGATCACGAGGGCGCGAAGACCGCGCTCCAGGCGTACCTCAGCGATCGCGATCTGCAGATGGTCGCCGTCGAGGTCCTGGAACCGCTCTACGAGCAGACCGAGGACACCTCGCGCCTGGTGGAAGTTCAGCGCATCCGCCTGAACCAGGAAAAGAACACCGGCAGGCGCGTCGCGCTCTTGCTGCGCATCGGCGCGCTCGAGGCGAAGCTCGGCAACTCCGAGCAGGCGTGGGAGGCATACGCGCGTGCGTTCACCGAGAACCCCGAGTCCACCGCCGCGCGCGAGGCGCTGGAGAACCTGGCGACGATCCTCGACAGCTGGGCGTCGCTGGTCACGCTGTACGAGGGCGCGCTCGGCGGCAAGAAGGCGCTGCCGCCGCCGCTCGAGCGCGAGCTTCTGCTGGTGGTCGCCGTCGCCTACGACGAGAAGCTGGAGAAGTCGGAGAAGGCGGTCGAGTACTTCCGCCGCGCGCAGGCGATCGAGCCCGAGGATGCGTCGGCGCTGGTGGCGCTGGAGCGCCTCTACACGCGCACCGAGCGCTGGTCGGATCTGATCGAGACGCTCACCAAGAAGTTCGCGCTGGTGAAGGAGCCGTTCGAGCGCGAGCAGATCCGCGTGCGCATCGCCACCGTCTGGGAGGAGATGCTCAACAACTCTCCCGAGGCGATCAAGGCCTGGAAGGCGGTCCTCAAGGACAACGCGGAGAACATCCACGCGCTGCGTTCGCTGGATCGCTTGTACCTGCGCGCGGGCGATTTCCGCGAGCTCGGCGACAACATCCAGCGCCAGCTGAAGCTGACCAAGGATCCCGACGAGACGATCGCGCTCCTCGGCCGGCTCGGCAACCTGCGCGAGAAGCAGCTCGGTGAAGCCGGCGCGGCGGTCGAGACCTACCGCAAGATCCTGGAGATCGAGCCCGACCACCCCGACACGCTGGCCGCGCTGGAGCGCATCCTGCCCAATCCGGAACAAGAGCTGGGCGTCGCGCAGCTGCTCGAGCCCGTGTACAAGGCGCGCGGCGACTGGCCGCGCCTGATCGCGGTGTACGAGATCGAGGCGCGCCACGCGGTCGATCCGGAACAGAAGATCGCTTTCTACAAGCAGATCGCCGACGGATACGAAGTCGGCCTCGACGATCCCGACCACGCCTACGAGGCGCTCGGGTGGGCGCTGCGAGAGGATCCACAGAACACCGAGGTGCAGGGCGCCATCGAGCGGCTCGCGCGCGCGCTGGAGAAGCTCGGCGACCTGGTCGCGCTCTACGGTTCGCTGGTGAGCTCGGTACCCGACGCGCACCTCAAGAACGCGCTCTATCACAAGATCGCGCGTCTCTACGAAGTCGACTTGAGCATGGACGAGCAGGCCGCCGACGCGTACGCGTCGGCGCTCGACGTCTCGCCGCGCGACATCGACGCGGCCAACGCGCTCGAGCAGCTCTATCTCCGCCGCGGCGACTACCCGAACCTCGTCGAGCTGCTGCTGCGCAAGGCCGACATCGTCGGCACGCCCGATCAGAAAAAGGCGCTCTACTACAAGGCGGCACAGCTCTATGAAGAGGTGCTGGAGAACGTCGAGAAGGCGATCGACGTCTACCGCCAGGTGCTCGGCGTCGACGACTCGGACCCGGTCGCGCTCGATCACCTCGAGCGGCTCTACATTCGCCTCAGCCGCTGGGCCGATCTCAAGGACGTCTACGGCAAGAAGGCGGAGCTCGCGCAGAATCCGCAGGAAAAGAAGCAGATGCTGTTCGTGCTGGGCCAGGTCTACGACCGCGAGCTCGGCGACAAGGCGCGCGCCATCGAGACCTATACGTCGATCGTGGATCTCGATCCGGATGACTTCGACGCGGCCCAGGCGCTGGATCGCCTTTATCTGCAGACCGAGCGCTGGTACGACCTGCTCGCGGTGCTGGAGCGGCAGACCGAGTTGGCGCCGGCGGCCGCCGAGGTGGTGTCGCTGCGCTTCCGCATCGGCGAGCTCTGGCGCGAGCACCTGAAGGACCTCACACGCGCCGTCGAGGCGTACCGCCAGGTCCTGGCGATGGATCCGACGCACGAACCGACGCTGGTGGCGCTCGAGGGCCTGATGGCCGGCAAGGAAGAGCCGGTGCTGGCAGCCGCGGTGCTGGAGCCGATCTACGAGACCGCCGGCGAGTGGGACCGCGTGATCGCGGTCTACGAGGTGATGCAGGGGAACACCGAGGAGGTGCCTCGCAAGGTCGAGCTCCTGATCCGCATCGCCGAGATCGAGGAGCGGCGGCTGTCGCACCAGAACGCGGCGTTCGACGCCTTCGGTCGCGCGTTCCGCGCGGACCCGACGAACCAGGACGTGATCGGCCAGCTGGAACGGCTGGCGGCCGAGACCGGGCACTGGCCGAAGCTCGCCGCGCTCTACGCGGCCGAGCTGGAGAAGATCGAGGACACGCGCCGCCAGGTCGACACGTTGCTGCGGCTCGCGCGCGTCTACGAAGACGAGACCGGCCAGCTCGAGGACGCGATCTCGACCTATCGCCGCGTCGTGCACAGCGAGCCCGACAACAAGGACGCGCTGGTTTCGCTGGATCGCCTCTTCAGCCAGAATCAGCAGTGGGATGATCTGGCCGACATCGTCCGGCGCGAGATCCGCATTGCGCCCAACGACCAGGCGATCATCGAGCTGACGTTCCGCCTGGCGCAGATCTACGAGCTGGCGCTCGGCGATCTGCCCAAGGCGATCGAGGCCTATCGCGAGATCCTGAACGCCGACCCGAACCACCCCGAGACGCGCGCCGCGCTCGAGCGGATGTTCATGGGTGGCACGATGCAGCTGGAGATCGCCGACGTTCTCGAGCCGCTCTATCGCGTCGGCGAGGAGTGGGAGAAGCTGCACCAGATCTACGAGGTGCAGCTCGGCCGCATGGTCGAGGTCGAGCAGCGCCAGGTGCTGCTGCGCCGGCTGGCCGAGATCGCCGAGCAGAAGCTGGTCGATCAGGTCGCGGCGTTCGACTGGTGGGCCAAGGCGGTCAACGAAGATCCGTCGTCGGCGCTGGCGCTCGACGAGCTCCTGCGCCTGGTGCGCGCCACCCACCAGTGGGACTCGTTCGTCGCCACGATGTCGGAAGCGGCGTCGCCGGATCGGCCGCCGGAGGTGCGGCGCGACGTGCTGCTGCGCCTGGCCGCGAGCTTCGAGGGTGACCTCGGCGATCTCGAGCGCGCCGAGCAGGCGTTGGTGCAGGTGCTGCAAGAGCACCCGAAGGACGCGGCCGCTTTGGCGTCGCTGGATCGCATCTACGAGACCCAGGGGATGTACGACAACCTGTCGTCGGTCCTGAAGCAGCGGATCGCGATCACCGACTCGTCGGAGGAGCTGGTCAAGCTGCACCTGCGCCTCGGCCGCGTCTACGCCGAAGCACTGGAGGACGTCGAGGGCGCGATCACCAGCTACCTGGCGGTGCTGGAGCACGAGTCGCGCTCGCCCGAGGCGCTGGAAGCGCTGGAGCGTCTGTACTTCCGCGCCGAGCGCTGGCCGGAGCTGTACAGCGTGTACGAGAAGCTGGTCGACATCGCCAAGGACGACGCGATGCTCGCCGAGTGCTACTCGCGCATGGCGAAGCTCGCGTCCGACGCGCTCGACGATCGGCAGAAGGCCGTCGAGCTGTGGGGCCGCGTGGTCGATCTACGCGGCAAGGACACGATCGCGCTGTCAGGCCTCGCTGATCTGCACGAGGCGGCCGGCGAGTGGAAGGAGCTGACCGAGATCCTCGAGCAGCAAGTGGCGGCGACCGAGGACGTCGACGCCAAGATTCCGATCTACAAGCGCCTCGGCCGCATCTGGGGCGAGAAGCTCTCGCGCGAGCGCAACTCGCTCGAGAGCTGGCAGAAGGTGCTGGAGCTCGACCCGCAGGACGTCGACGCCCTGCGCGCGATCGCCGAGAATTACAAGTCGGCGGGCGCGTGGGAAGAGCTGTCGCAGGCGCTGCGCCGCCTCATCCAGGTCGCGCAGCTCGGCGGCGCCGGCATCGAGGACGCGGAGCTGAAGGATCTCTACTCGCAGCTCGGCGAGCTCGAGGGCGAGACGCTGATGCGCACGCAGGAGGCGATCGACGCCTGGCGTGAAGTGCTGGAGCTGGACGCGCACGACTTCCGCGCGCTGGCGGCGCTCGAGAAGCTGTTCACGCAGGAAGCGCGCTGGGAAGAGTGCGTCGAGATCCTCGAGCGGCGCGCGCAGGCGCTGGCGACGCCGTCGGAGCAGGTCGACGTGCTGATGCAGGTCGCGTCGCTGTGGACCGACAAGATCGGCGACGGCGGCTCGGCGGCCGAGGTCTACGAGCGCGTGATGCAGATCGACGCCGGCAACATGACGGCGTCGCAGGAGCTGGAGCAGCTTTACCGCCAGCGCAAGAGCTGGGTCAAGCTGATCGATCTCCTGCTCGCGCGCACCGACTTCGTGCCCGACGCGCCGGCGCGCATCGTGCTGTTCACGCAGATGGCGGAGATCTACGAGCACCAGCTCGGCGATCGCGAGAACGCCTTCGTGGCGTTGCAGGCTGCGTTCCGCGAGGACTACTCCAACGACCACGTCGCCAAGGAGCTCGAGCGCCTGGCGACGACGACCGACAAGTGGAACGAGCTCATCGGCGACTACACGCAGGTCGTGCAGGGGATCAGCGATCCCAAGACCGCGGCCGATCTGTGGGTCAAGATCGCGCGCTGGTATGACTCGGCGCTCAAGCACGTCGACTACGCGATCGCGTCGGCGCAGCAGGCGCTGCAGCTGGACAACGCGCACGTGGGCGCGCTGACCGCGCTCGAAGACTTCTTCCGCAAGCAGAAGCGCTGGAACGACCTCGTGTCGGTGCTCGCGCGCCACGCGGAGGTCGAGCAGGAGACGCAGCCACGCGTCGACATCCTGCTGCAGCTGGCTGACACCTACGAGACGCAGATCGGAGACGCCGCGCAGGCGATGTTCGCCTATCAACGCGCGCTCGACGGTGACGAGCGCTGCATCGACGCGATCAACGCGCTCGAGCGGCTCTACCGCCGCACGCAGGCCTGGGACCGCCTGGTCGAGGTGCTGTCGAAGAAGTCGCAGGTCGTCGACGACACCGAGTTCGCCGTGCGCCTCAAGCTGCAGGTGGGCGAGCTGTGGGAGGACCGGCTCGGCGACAACGAGCGCGCCGTCGAGGCGTACAAAGAGGTGCTCGCGGTCGATGCGCAGAACCTGCCGGCGCTCAAGGCGCTGGATTCGCTGTACCAGAAGACCGGCCGCATGGAGGAGTACCTGGAGAACCTCGAGCACCAGCTCGAGATCTCGTCTCCCGAAGGCGACCGCGTCGAGATCTACCAGCGCATGGCGACGGTCTGGGAGGAGCAGTTCACCAAGCCGGATCGCGCAGCCGAGGTGCTGGAGAAGATCCTGCTCATCGACGATCGCAACCAGAAGGCGTACCGCGATCTCGAGCGGCTCTATCAGCAAGAGCGCAAGTGGGAGTTCCTGGTCGACACCTATCGCAAGCACATTGTCGCGACGGGAGACGCAAAGGATCGCATCGCGCTCTACACGAAGATGGGCCAGGTCTACGAGACCGAGCTCCGCGATCTCGAACGCGCCATCGACGCTTACAACGACGTGCTCAACGTCGAGATGGACCACATCGACGCGCTCGCCGGTCTGGCGCGTCTCTACGAGGACACCGAGCAGTGGGACCGCGCCATCGAGATGATGCGGCGCCTGTTGCGCGTCACCACCGACCCCAAGCAGAAGGTCGACGTCAACTACCGCCTCGGCAAGATCTTCGAAGAGCAGATGAAGGAGCCGGAGCCCGCACAGGAGTACCTGGTCGAGGCGCTGTCGCAGGATCCGTCGCACGTCCCGTCGATGCTCACGCTGCTCGGCATCTACAAGAAGCGTGGCGACTGGCAAAAGGCCGGTCAGCTGATGATCCGCGCCGAGTCCAACACGGTGAACCCGCTCGAGAAGACGCGGCTCTTGTTCGACGCCGCGAAGATCTTCCAGGACAAGCTCAACGACGAGACACAGGCGTCGGACCTGTACGCGCGCGTGATCCAGCTCGATCCCGAGCACGTCGACGCGGCCGAGCCGCTGGGCGAGCTCTACTTCAAGCGCCAGGACTGGGCGCCGCTGGTGCCGCTGCTGGAGATGCTGGTCCGCAAGGCGGATCGCAAGACCAACCGGGAGCTGACGCTGCTCTATCACCGCCTCGCCAAGGCGGCGGGGGAGCTGGGCGAGAACGACAAGGCGCTCAAGTACTACAAGCAGTCCTACGATCTCGACTCGACGTACCTGCCGACGCTGATCGATCGAGCCGCGCTGCTCTACAAGATCCAGCACTGGGACGACGCGTTCCGCATCTACCAGACGATCCTGGTCCACCACCGCGACACGCAGAAAGACGACGAGATCGTCGACATCTTCTTCCGCCTGGGGCGCATCAAGCTCGAGCTGCGCGAGCGCACCAAGGCGGTGAACATGTTCGAGAAGGCGCTGGAGATTCAGCCTGGCCATCGCGCCACGCTGAACGCGCTCATCGACCTTTACACCGAGTCGGGCGACTGGGAGGCGGTGGTCAAGCAGAAGCGCGCGCTGTCGGCCTCGCCGACGTCGGATCTCGACGAGAAGTTTGCGCTCAGCGAGCAGATCGCGGCGATCTTCAAGGACAAGCTCAACAACCCGCAGAAGGCGATCGCCGCGCATCTCGAGGCGCTCAACTTCAAGCCGGGCGACCGCCAGGTGCTGCACAACCTCCTCGATCTCTTCAGCGACACCAAGCAGTGGAAGAAGGCGATGGAGATCCTGACCAAGCTCGCCGAGCTGGAGTCGGGCAAGCTCAAAGCAAAGTACCTGGTCGCGGCCGGCAACATCGCGAACTACGAGCTGCACTCGACCGACGAGGCTGTCGAGATCTACAACCAGGCGCTCGACGAGGATCCCGACGATCTGAAGGCGTTCGAACGCATCGACAAGATCATGACCGCCAAGAAGGATTGGCGGAACCAGGAGCGCAACTACCGCAAGATGATCAAGCGGCTCGGGCAGGAAGCGCCGCCTGACAAGAAGCCGACGCAGATCGCGCTCTGGCACGCGCTGGGCGAGATCTATCGCTCGCGGCTCAAGGACTACAAGTCGGCGACCGCGGCGTTCGAGGTGTGCGTGACGCTGGATCCCGACGCCGTCGCGCGCCACCAGATCCTGGCCGAGCTCTATCAGGTGTCGGGGCCCGACACCTATGACAAGGCGGTGAAGGAGTACCGCTACCTGGTGAAGTCGACGCAGGACTTCGGCCAGATGTCGGTCTACATGAAGACGCTGCGCCGGTTGCTGCTGGAGATGCGGCAGTACGACCGCGCCTGGTGCGTCACGTCGACGCTGGTCTATCTGCGCAAGGCCGACCCCGAGGAGCAGCAGTTCTTCGAGCAGTACCGCCCGAAGGCGTTCGTGCGCGCGCGCGCGCGCCTCACCGAGGAGCTGTGGCAGCGCAATATCTATCACCCCGACGAGGACCGCTACATCTCGGCGATCTTCGGTGGCGTGAGCCAGGCGGTCGCCGCCGTGCGCGCCAAGGAGCACAAGGACTGGGGCTTGAAGCGCAAGGACAAGCGCGACATCGCCACCGACCAGCTGCTGTTCAGCAAGGTGTTCAACTACGTGAACCAGGTGCTCGGCGTGCCTCAGCCGGAGCTGTACCTGCGTCCGGAGTCGCCGGGCGAGCTGGACATGGCCAACACCCGCGAGAAGGCGCAGCTGATCCCGTCGTTCGTCGTCGGTGCGAGCTTGCTCCAAGGCCGGCCGGAGAAGGAGCTGGCGTACGTCATCGGCAAGAAGCTGGCCCTGATGCGTACCGACCATTTCGTTCGGTGGCCGACGGTGGTGCCGACGGTTGCCGAGCTCAAGGTGGTGTTCCTGGCGGCGCTGAAGCTGGTGGCGCCGAAGTTCGAGGTGAAGGCCGACCTGGCGCAACCGGTCGCGCAATATCTCGAGCTGCTGCGCCGATTGACCTCGCCGCAGATGCTGGAGCAGCTGAGCGTGGTCGTGCAGCGCTTCCTGTCCACCAAGGCCGAGGCGGACCTGCACAAGTGGTCGAACGCGGTCGATCTCACGGCGACGCGCGCCGGTTTCCTGGTCTGCAATGACATGGACGTGGCGTCCAAGCTGGTGCAGGCCGAGCCGGTGGCGGTCGGCACCGTCGAGCCGAAGGACAAGATCCGAGACCTGGTGCAGTGGTCGATCTCGGAGGAGTACTTCACGCTGCGCGAGCACCTCGGGCTGGTCATCGGCCAGAGCTGACGGGACGGTGGCGGCGTGAACGGCGGAGCGACCGTGGCTGTTCTCGTCGCGCTGGGCGCCGGCGTCGTGGTCCTGGTGGCCGGCGCCTGGCTCGGGCGCCTGATGGTGCGGCGCCAGGAGCAGGCCTGGTCCGCGGGCGTCCGCGGCGTGACGCGCGCGATTGCTGACGCCGCGCGCACCGAGCAGGCAGAGATCCTGCGCGCCGCCGAGCTGGCGGCGCGCGAGGAGGCGCTGGCGACCGGCGCGGCGTTCGAGGCGCGCTCGCTGGAGCGCGAGGCGGAGCTGGCGGCGGTCAGCGCGCGGTTGCGGCGCCGCGAGGAAACGCTGGCCGTCGAGACCGCCGACCTGGAAGCGCGGCGGGCGCGCCTGGGCTTGCCGCGGCAGCGTGCCGAGGTGCACGAGTCCCAGGCCGCGGAGTCGAAGCGGCAGGCGCGCGCCCTGGAGGTGGAGTCGCCGGCCGCGCTGGAGCGTTGCGCGGGTCAGACCGTGGCGGCGCTGCGCGCGCGCCTGCTCGAGACGGAGATCGAAGACGCGCGCCTGGCGGCGGCGCAGGTGGTGCGCGTCGCCGACCAGATCCCACCCGACGACGCCGGCCGGCGCGCGAAGCGGGTCATGGGGATCGCCGTCGGCCGCTTCTCGGGCCACTACTTGACCGAGCGGCTGATGTCGCTGATTCCGCTGCCGCAGGGCGCGGCCGCCGATCCGGTCATCGGGCGCGACGAGGTCAATCTGCGCGCGATCGAAGGCGTGGCCGGGGTGAAGCTTGCGCTCTCCGACGGGCGCGACGCCATCCGGCTCGAGGGGCTCGACGGCGTGGGGCGCGAGATCGCGCGGCGCTGTGTCGCCTGGCTGTGCCGCAACTCGGGTGCCGGCAGTGACCCGAAACGCGTCGAGCAGGCGGCGCGCGACATCTCCGCCGAGCTGGGGCGCGAGCTCGTCGATCTCGGACGCCGCGCGTGCGCGACGCTGGAGATCGCGCGCCCGCATCCGGAGATCGTCGATCTGGTCGGCCGCCTCAACTACCGCACCAGCTTCACGCAGAACCAGTGGAAGCACGCCGTCGAGGCGGCATTCCTGTGCGGCATGATGGCCGAGGAGATGGGCCTGGATCTCAAGCTCGCGCGTCGCGCCGCGCTGATGCACGACATCGGCAAGGCGCTGACCCACGAGATGGACGGCTCGCACGCGGTGATCGGCGCCGACATCGCCCGCCGGCTGGGCGAGCCGGAGGTGGTCGCCAACGCCATCGGCGCTCATCACACCGACGAGCCGTTCAACAGCCCCTACGCCTATCTGGTGGCTGCGGCCGACGCGATGTCGGGCGCGCGGCCGGGCGCGCGCCGCCAGATGGAGGACAATTACGTCGCCAAGCTCGAGGACCTGGAGCGCATCACCCGCAGCTTCCGCGGCATCGAGGAGGCGTTCGCGGTGCAGGGTGGGCGCGAGGTGCGCATCTACGTGCAGGAAGACCGCGTCGACGATCTGTCGGCGGTGAACCTGTCGGCGGAGATCGCGCGCAAGATCTCGGCCGAAATGACGTTCCCGGGCCAGATTCGGGTGACGGTCATTCGAGAGTTCAAGGCGGTCGAGACCGCGAGCTGAGCGCCGTCGCGCTTGTCCGCTGCCGCCGCCAATGGCAGATTCGGCGCATGAATCTCGTCATCCCGCCGCTCTTTTTCTATGTCGTCGGCGCGATGCTGGTGATCTTCGGCGCCTGGCGCACCGCCTGGATGGGCGTGCGCCGGCCGAGCCGCGAGCTCGACACCGACCCCACCGAGGCGGCGGCGGCTGCCGCCGCCAAGGCGCGGCGGCGCCACCTCATCTTCGGGATCGTGTGGGTCGCGCTGGGGCTGTTCCTGATCCTGTCGACCGCCGGCGTGCTGCACAGTCGCCTCCCGTCCTGACGACGGCTGGTTCGTCGGACGTTGACCGGAGCGGACGGCGCTCGCGCCAAGCCGCGCGCCGTAGCTACGTTCGCCGCGCGCGCTTGCGCCACCAGAGCAGCACCGCCGGCAGCGCGATGATCGCCGCCATCAGGCAGGAGAGCTCACCGAGGATCGCCATCCAGCCGAAGCCGTTCAGGGCCTGATTGCGCGCCGCCAGCAGCGACCCGTACCCGACGATCGTCGTCCAGGAGCAGAGCGCGACCGCCGCGCCCGTCGACAGCACCGCGTGCACGATGTTGCGGTCCTCGCGGTAGCGCGTCAGCACGTTCAGCGCGTACTCGGCGCCGATGCCGAAGGTGATCGGCAGCGCGATGAAGTTCAGGAAGGTGACGCGAACGTGGCCCCAGCCGGCGGCGCCCACCATCCAGAGCACACCCAGCGTGAGTGTGCTCAGCACCATCGCCGCGATACGCGCCGGTCGGATCGTGAACGCGACGATGATCAGCACGGCGATGAACGACGCCGCCGTCGCGATCGGTCCGTCCTTGAGGATCGACCCGATCATCGACCCGAAAACCACCGCCGACCCCGACGTCTCGATCACCTTGCCGTTCGGCAGGTGCAGGTACTGCAACACCGACGCGATCCGCAGCAGGTCACGGCCATTCCAGACCGACAGCCCGGTCTCGACGGGATAGACCAGCACCACGCGTCCGATGGTGCCGTCGACCTCGGTGAACGGGCGCCGCGCGATCGGGGGCAGATCCATCGGGGCCAGCTCGTGCAGACCGAGCGGCGGGTCGACTTTGGAGATCTGCTCCCGTTCCTTGTCGTCGAGGACGTCCAGCGCCGGATCGTGCGCCAGCTTGCGGATCTGCGCGATCAGCGCCAGCTTTCGCTTTTGCAGGTCCGGCGGCCCCGGCAAGAGATCATAGACGGTCGTGATCTGTCCGATGACGTCCGGCCCGGGCTGGTCGGCGTCCTGCTTGCGGATCGTCGCGCGGATCGGCTCGACCTCGTCGATCGAATCCCCGAGGACGATCGTGGGCGACGGCCAGCGTCCGAACAGCTTGTCGATGCTGTGATAGAACGCCTGCGACTCCTCGGTGGTGTTGAGCTTCGCGTTCAGCTTGCGGAAGTCGTACTCGAACGGATCTTGAAGGAAGTGCCGCAGCCCGAACGCCGAGGCAATTGACCCGACGCTCAACAGCAGCACCAATTGCGTGCTCCAGCGCTGCGTGAAGCGCGCCAGCGGACCCAGGTTCACGGGAGCGCGCACCTGGCTGCTGGCCCTCGTGCCGCCTGGCGACCGCATGTCGAGCCGGATCAGGATCGCGGGCAGCACCGTGAACGTCGCGATCCAGCATGAGATCGCGCCGACGGCGCCCATGACGCCGAACTGGTAAAAGCCGCGGAAGCTGGTGACCATCAGCGACGCGTACGCCGCCGATGCCGAGATCGCGGCCACGAGCGTGCCGCGCCAGCAGCCGTGCAGCGCCTCGCGCAGCGCCTTGGACGGATCGTCGCCGCGCGCGCGTTGCTCCTCGTAGCGCGACATGAGGACGATCGCGTAGTTGATGCCGTTGCCGAGGATGATCGACCCCAAAAATGCGGTCGACGACGTCAGGTAGCCGAACGCCAGGTCGGCGACCGCGAAGGCCACGACCGCGCCCATCACCGCCGGGATGCCGGTCAGGAAGATCGCGCGCACCTTGCGGAAGTAGAGGCCGATCGACAGCGCGACCAGCAGCAGGCAGACCCCGGTCACGGTCTTGATGTCGTTCTCGATCGCCTCGCGGCTGGCGATCGCGGTCGCGATCGGGCCCGCGACCTCGGCGTGCATTTGCGGGTGGAAGCTGGAGGGCGGGAACTGCGCGAGCAGCTCGTGGGCCGCCTTGTAGAGCGACTCACCCGCGTGCTCGACGAACAGGCCGCCAGGCGGCAGCGCGGCAACCCACATGTACTCGCCGTTGGCGCTGGTGAAGAGCCCGCCGGGGAACCGATCGTCCAGCGCGTTGTGCTTGCCGATGCGCTTCTGCATCGCATCGATCGGTTCGTCGTCACCCAGCGAGACGAACAGCGGATTCTTGCGCTTGCTGATCTCGGTCCGCAGTCGGTCGCGCATCGACTCCAGGTCGTCCTCCGCGACGTACATCCACTTGTTCTTCTCGAAGAAGTCCTTAACATCACGTACGTTGTATGTAGCCAGCGAGACGACGTGACTGGGCAATGTGCGCAGCTTCTGCGTCAGGAGCTCCGCGTAGCGCTCATTGGCCGCCTTGTCCGGCGAGCGGATGCCGATCAGCAGCAATGACATGTCGCCGATTCGGTTTTGAGTCTTGGTAAGGGCAATCACGCCCGGGTCGCGGCTCGGGAGCAGCTCCGAGAAGGCAGTGCGCAATTTCAAGTGCCAGGCCAGAAACCCTCCGGCGAAGGTGACCAGCGCGGCCAGCACCAGCACGTGCACAGGGTGCCGGGTTATCCACGCATGGTAACCCCCAGTTTGTCCTCGGAAAGGCGCGGGCATGGGCGGCAAAGCTACCAGGGTTTTTCCCCGAGGGGGAGACCGCGGTTTACGAACCGCATTTCGGTCGATATGCTTAATGCCATGCGGACCATTGGCTTGAGCTTGCTTCGGCCCGGTCGGGCGGTGATGACCGCCACTTTGGTCCTGCCCGCGATCGTCGTCATCATCGTCGCCTCCGTTCTCTTCGCGCCGGCACGAGCGTGGGCGGTCGGTGAAGCGATCACCGATGTGCGCATCCTCGGGAATTCGCGCACGGAGCAGGACACGGTACGTTCGATCGCCGGCGTGAAGATCGGCGATACGTTGGAGCTGGACACGCTGGAGCGGGCGCGCGAGCGCCTGAACACCGCCGGGCTGTTCGCCGACGTGAACGTGTGGTGGGAGCAAAACGGCGAGGGCGTGCGCGTCAACATTGCGGTCAAGGACAAGTTCCCCTGGGCGCCGGTGCCGACGGCGTCCTGGTCGTCGAACAACCGTTCAATCGGGTTGGTGTTCGTTGACGGCAATTTGTTTGGACGCGGCAAACAGCTGGTCGTGGGCGGCCGCCTGGCCGACGTCGATTCGGGCGCCGTGCTGGCCTACCGCGACCCGGCGCTGTTCGGTGGCTGGGGCTACTGGCAGCTGCAGGGCAACGTGCAGAAGCAGGTCATCCCCGAGTACGACAACAACGCCGAGGTTCCGGCCTTCCCGCTGCGCGAGACGCACCTGACGGGGTATGGCTTCGAGACGGTGTTCGGCATCGCCTGGTTACGCCGGCTGAAGACGCAGGTCGCGTGGGGCATGCAGAAATACACGGTCGGCAGCGCCGACATCCCCGCGACCGACACGGCGCCGGAGATGATGACGGTGCCCGCGACTCAGGGCGCGACCGCCGGCATCGGCAAGGCGTCGCTGAGCTTCGACTTCCGCGCGCGCGAGTTCGCGGTCATGACCGGCACCTCGTTTGGCGTGGCGCTCGATGTCGCCAGTCCCAGCTTCGGCGGCGACCTGGAGTACTGGCGGGCCACCGCCTACTTCGAGCGCGGTCTGAAGTTCTTCCGGTCGCACAACTTCATCTACTCGGCGTACGCGGCGACCGGCCACGATCTGCCCTTCTGGAACGAGCTGACCGTGGGCGGGCCCAACCTGCGCGGTTACCTCTACCAGCAGTTCCGGGGCGACACACAGATTTCGGCCAAGGCCGAGTATCACTTCGCCCTGTTCTCGGTCGGCCCGGCCGACTTTCGCGGTTTGGTGTTCTACGACGCCGCCGCGCTCTGGTTCCGCGACCTGCCGCCGGACATCGACCCGCTGACCGGCTACCGCGTCCGCGCCACGCCCGATGGGCGCTCGTTTCCCACGCAAGAGGAGGCGGGCTTCTCTGCGAAGCGCGACATCCACAACGACGTCGGCGCCGGGCTGCGCTTCTTTCTGCGCTCGATCGCGATCCCGCTCATCGGGTTCGATGCCGGCTACGGGATCGAGGCGCGGCACTGGCAGTTCTTGCTCGTGATCGGCGCCTAGCTTTGCTGTAGGTTGCGTCGGTGTCCGACGCGCCTCGGTACGACAGCCTGCTGGCGATCCTGGTCGACGGCGCGCGCCCCGACGTGATCGCACGGTTGGTGGCTGCGGGCGACATGCCGGTGATGAAGCGGACGTTCTTCGACACGGGCGGCTTCCGTCACGCCACCAGCGTCTTTCCGTCGGTGAGCGGCCCGGCGCACCTGCCCATCCTCACCGGCGCGCACCCGGGGCGCGCCAACCTGCCCGGCATCCGCTGGGCCGAGCGGCCGGGGCGGTTCGGGTTTCTCGGCCGCACGCGCTCGTACATGGCGCCGTTGCGCCAGCTCAAGCTGGCGGGCGACGTCAGCGCCGACGTGGGCACCCTGTTCCAGCACGTCGATGGGCTGGCCGACATCAACACCTGGTTCGTGCGCGGCTGCCCGGCGCGCGCGCGGCGCACGCGGTTCTCCAAGGCGGCGGCGTTCCTGCGCAGCCTGGCCAGCCGCGACTGGTACGCGTCGGACCTGCAGGCCGAGCATGCGGTCGTGAGCGCGTTCGACGCCGGCTTTCCCTCGGCGTTCGCGGTCTTCCCGGCCGTCGACGAGCTCGGGCATCGCTTCGGGCCGCTCTGCCCGGAGTCGGACGAAGCCTATCGCCGCTTCGACGCCGCGTTCGGGCGCGTGCTCGACGCGCTGGTGCGGCTCGGCCGGCTCGACCGCACGCGGATCGTGCTCACGTCGGACCACGGCCAGTCGGCGACACACACGCACTTCGAGATCGACGAGTTCGTGGCGCGCGTCTACCCGAAGACGCTGTCGTATCCGAAGATCTGGCGGCGCCTCTTCAGCGCCGACGCGGCGGTCATGGTGTCGGGCAACGCCATGGCCAACGTCTATCTGGCCGGCGAGCATGGCTGGCGCGATCGCCCGGATCTGGAGACGTCGGGCGGCCGGGCCGCCGAGCTGGTGGCGCGCCTGCTTGCCGAGCCGGCGATCGATCACGTGATCTACCGTCGGGCCGAGGCGTCAGGCAGCGGCGCCGCGACCTACGTCGTCGCCAATCAGGCTGGTCGCGCCGTGATAGCGCCGGACCTGGGTTCCCTCGGTGGGGGCGCTCGCGCCGTGCGCTACCGCGTCGAGGGGGCCGACCCATTCGGCTACCCCGCGCTCCCCGACCGGATGTCGCCGGCCGAGGTCGCGTCGCTGACCGCGGCCTCGGACTACCCGGACGCGCCCTGGCAGGTGTGCGAGTTCTTCCGCTCGCCGCGCGCGGGCGACCTGATCGTGTGCGCGCGCCTGGGCTACGATCTGCGCGCGCGCTTCGAGTACCAGCCCCACAACGGCTCGCACGGCGGCCTGCACCGCGAGCACATGCTGGTGCCCGCCGCGGTGAACGGAGCCTGGGGAGCGGAGCGCATGCGCTCGGTCGACCTGTTTCCGTCGATCCTGCAGTCGCTGGGTAAGCCGCTCCCGAGCGCGCTCGACGGCACGCCGGTATCCATCGCCTAGATGGCCGGTCAGGGAGAGGAGCCGTCGATGATCGCGATCAAGTCCGGCGACAGGAACGAGCGCGGGATGCGCAGCTCGCGGACCGCGATCCGGCATCGTTCCTGCTCTTCGGGCGTCACCACTCCGTCGGCCAGGACTTGCCCCGTGAGGCCCTTGAGAAACGTCGAAAACACCTCGCGGACGTCAGCGGTGGTGAGGATGCCGCGGCGGAACACCGCCAGCAGCTGTTCCTTCTCACTCTCGTCGACGTGACCGTCTTCCAGCACCTTGGGCAGCAGCCGCGCCAGGTGGGCGCGTGCGGTCGCGCGTAGCTCAGCGTCGAGATCCATGGCGGAGAATCCTAACAGGGACTTCGCCAATGTGTCAGAAACTCACCTGACGGGGGTGGTGAACCTTCACCACTTCGTTGCCGAGCTGTCGCAATTTTCATCGAGATTTTGCAGTGTTGGGGCGCGACAGCCGGATGGCGTATCAATTGCTGCTTCGACCTGCACACCATGTCTGTCCAGCCGTTCGCCGCCACGTCATCGCTTGTCACCGACGCGGTCATCCTTCCGGCGCGGGGGCGGGGCGCCCCCGTCGGGTCGCCGCTTCCGTTGCCGCGCGTGCTGCTCTGTGATCTCGACGGCACGCTGATCGACAGCATGCCGACCCTCGCCGATCTGGCAACGGATGTGATGGAGCGGATGTACGGGACGCCGCGGATGCTCGCGCGTGAGCTCTACCTGGCGACCTGCGGCCTGCCGTTCATCAAGCAGCTCGAAGAGGTGTTCCCCGGCGACCCGCGCAATCCGATCGCCTCGGACTTGTTCGAGGCGCGCAAGCCGGCTCGCTGCGACGCGATCCGGATGTCGCCCGAGACGCGCCGTGCGCTCGAGCGGATGCGGGCGCGCGGCGTGCGCATCGCCGTGTCGTCGAATAACGGGACCGAGAACGTCGCGGCCTTCCAGCGCCACGCCGACTTCACGTTCGATCTGGTGCTGGGGTTCGGCGGCGGCCTCGCCAAGGGACGCCCGCACCTGGACAAGGCGTCGGTGGTGTTCGGCGTCGGCCGCCAGGAGATGCTGTTCGTGGGCGACTCGCTGCACGACGGGGAGATCGCCGAGAAGGAAGGCGTCCCGTTCGTCGGGATCGCCGGCACGTTCTCCGCTGACCGCTTCACCTTGCGTTTCCCGCACCTTCCGGTCGTAAAGCGCTTCGCCGCGCTGCCAGACTTGTTCTAGTCTCGGCGGGTGCAGGTTGCATTGCTGGCCGCGGGGCTGGGGAGCCGCCTCGGCTCCCTCACCGAACGTCTGCCCAAAGCGCTGATCACCGTCGCCGGGGAGCCGTTGCTGGCGTACGCGGTGCGGTTCGCTCAGGCGGCGGGCGCCGAGGAGATCGTCGTCGTCGGCGGCTTCTCGTTCCCGCTGGTCGCCGACGAGGTCGCGCGCCGAGCGCTGCCGGTGACGTTGCTGGAGAACCGCGATTTCCGCGACGGAAATCTGGTGTCGCTGCTGACGGCGCGGCCACGACTGCGCGGCGAGCTCCTGGTCATGAACGTCGACCACATCTACCGGCCGACCATCGCGGCGCTGGCGGCGGCGCCCGCCGACGAGCTCACGGCGTTCATCGATCGCGACCGCACGCTCGGCGACGACGACATGAAGGTCGAGCGCGACGCCGGCGGGCGCGTGCGCCGCATCGCCAAGACGCTCACGACGTTCGATTGCGGCTACGTCGGCATGACCAAGGTGCCGGCCGCGTTCGCGCCGCGCTACTGGGCCGAGGCCGAGGCGGCGCTGGCCGAGGAGGGGCGCGCGATCCACGTCGAGCGCTTGCTCGCGCGCTTCGCGGCGGCCGGCACGCCGCCGGCATGTCGTGACATCAGCGGCCACGGCTGGCTCGAGGTCGACCTGCCCGAGGAGCGCGACCGGGCCGAGGCGGCGCTGCGTGCGGGCACGTGGTAGCGTCGACACCGTGGATTTTTCACGCGAGCTCGACGCGGCGGAGCGAGCCGCGCGCCTCGGCGGGGCGGCGATCCTGCGCCACTACCAGCGCGGCGCCGATGTGCGCGTCGAGATCAAGCCCGACCAGTCGCCGGTGACCGAGGCCGATCTCGAGGCCAATGCCGTGATCGTCGATCTGCTGCGCACGACGTTCCCCGACGACGGCATCCTCAGCGAGGAGCTGCCCGACGGCGACGAGCGGCTCTCGAAGCGCCGGGTCTGGATCATCGATCCGCTCGACGGTACGCGCGACTTCGTGGCCCGCACCGACCAGTTTTGCGTGCACGTCGGCATGGCCGTCGACGGCGTCGCCGTGGTCGGGGCGGTCCTCCAGCCGGTCGCGGGCCGGCTGTACTCGGCGCGCGCGGGTGGTGGCGCTCGCGTCGACGACGGCGACGGGAGACCGTCCACCCGGCTGCGCGTATCGCCCGTCTCCGAGATCGGCGAGATGCGCGTCGGCGTGAGCCGCCTCAACGCCACCGGCCGCCTGGGCGCCTGCCTGGCGGCGACCGGGCTCGACCGGCGCGCGGTGCCGATGGGCGCGTCGGTGAAGTACAACGCAATCGCGCGCGGCGAGCTGGATCTCGTCATCAACCTCAGCCCCGGCGAGATGGAGTGGGACACCTGCGCGCCCGAGGTGGTCGTCCGCGAGGCGGGTGGCGAGTTTACCGACGGCGACGGCCGCGTCTTTCGCTACAACCAGCGCGACACGGCCCACCGGCGCGGTAGCCTGGCCAGCAACGGAACGAGCCACGCGGCGCTGGTGGAGCAGCTCCGGCCGCACTTCGGCGCCGACACTGTCTGATATGGGCGTGCCGCCGATCTCGACCATCACCATCGATGGCGTCGACGGCAGCGGCAAGTCGACGTTCGCCGCGCAGCTCGTGGCCGGGCTGGAACAGGCGGGCTGGCCGGTGGCGCCGTTCTCCGTCGACGATTTTCGCCGGCCGGTCGACTGGGCGCGCTCCGATCGCCGAGAGGTCGACACGTACTACGACGACTACTACGCGCTCGACGAGCTCGAGCGCTGCTTGCAGGCCTTTCGCGCCGGTGCGCCGAGCGTGACCATCCCGGTGTTCGACTCGCGCACCGAGACGGTGGCCGGCGCGCGCACCATCGAGCTCGGCGGTGCGCGCGTCGCTGTCGTCGAGGGCGTGTTCGCGCTGCGCGTCCCGACGGCCGCCGCCGGGCTGGTGATTTACGTCGAGCTCGCGGCGGTCGAGGCACGCCGCCGGCTGATCGAGCGCGACCTCGCGCGCGGGCGGCCGCGCGCGGTCATCGAGCACCGGCTCGACGCGCGCTACGTGCCGGCGCAGGAGCGCTACCTCGCCGCCTGCGATCCGGCGGCGCGCGCGGACGTGGTGCTCGACAGCAGCACAGCCAACGTCTTTCGCGCGACGCGGCGCAACCTGACGCGGGCGCCGGCCGAGCTCGCCGGCGTGCTCGATCGGCTGCTGCCACCGGCGCGTGGGGCCTAGGCGGCTCCGCCGCCGGAGCCCGTCGTCCTGAGCGAGACGAGAGGCAGACGCCCCACCTTTTCGCCTTGAGCCGCGCGCCCGCGGCTGCCATCGTGCGGGGGACATGAGCGAGACCGAGACTCCTCCGCCGATCGTCGTCCTGCGCGCCACCCGGGAAGAGGCCCCGGGCGCGGTGCTGGAGGTCGGCGGCCTGCGGGTCATCGACCGAGCGCTACGCCAGCTGGGGCGCGCGCAGGTGCCGCGCGTGGTGATCGCCACCGACGGCGCGATCGCGCTGCCGGAGAAGCGCGATCCCAGCGTCGAGGTGCGCAGGTTCGACCCTGGCGACAACGATGCGGCGACGCGCATGGTGGGCCTCGAGGCCGAGTTCGGCCAGCCGGTCGTGCTGCGCGCCGACGTGGTGCGCGTGCGCGCCAACAACTACGACGGCGGCCTGCGCGTCGTCGACGAGCCGAGCCGCGTCGCCGCCGAGGACGCGATCTTCAAGGATCTGCTGCGCGGCGACCTCGGTTTTGTCGCGCGCCACATCAACAAGAGGGTCTCGTTCTGGATCACGCGCCGCTACCTGTGTCACTGGCCGATCACGCCGAACCAGGTCACGCTCGGCGCGGGTGTCCTCGGCCTCTTCGGTTGCTTCCTGATCGCGGGCGGCAGCCAGATCGGCATCGTGCTCGGGTTCTTGCTCGCACAGCTGCAGTCGATCCTCGACGGCTGCGACGGCGAGCTGGCGCGCGTGCGCTTCCAGCAGACGGCGATCGGCGAGTGGCTCGACACCATCGTCGACGATGCGCTGAACCTGGCGCTGGTCGCCGCGATCGGCGTGGGCCTGTCGCGCCACGGTGGCAGCCACAACGACATCTGGCTCGCGCTCGGTGCCTGCGCGATGTTACTGACCTACAACATCATCGCGTATCGCGAGCTGGTGAAGCAGGGCGAGGGGGGCGAGGTCCTGAAGGTCCGCTGGTGGTTCGCCAGGGGGACGACATTCAAGGAAATGACCGGCAGCTCGGGGGATCTCTTTTCCTGGATCAACATCATCGGCAAGCGGGACTTCTTCGTGTTCGTCTGGATGATCCTGGCGATCCTCGATCTGCTGCCGGTCGTCCTCGTTTACGCATTCATCCTGGCGGTGGCTTACGGAGGCGCCGCCATGGGCCAGCTGTTCGTACGTTCCGCCCGCCGACCGCCTGCCACCCTCTGAAAACCGGGGGCACCGAGCTCAACCACGAACACCTTGCGCCTCGGGTGTCGGCGCAATAAGGTGAAATCGCCCCGCGAGGGCAATTACATGTTCAGCTACGTCGCCAAAAAAATCTTCGGCACCAAGAACGCGCGTGTCATCAAGAGCATGCGCCCGATCGTCGCGCGGATCGGCGACCTCGAGAGCGGGCTCCAGACCAAGAGCGACGCCGAGCTGCAAGCGATGACGCCCGAGTTGAAGCGCCGCCTCGAAAAGGGCGAGCCGCTGGATTCCATCCTGCCCGAGGCGTTCGCGGTCTGCCGCGAGGCCGGCCGCCGCGTGCTGGGCATGCGCCACTTCGACGTCCAGCTCATCGGCGGCATGGTGCTGCACCGGGGCGGCATCGCCGAGATGAAGACCGGCGAAGGCAAGACGCTGGTCGCGACGCTGCCGGTGTATCTGAACGCGCTCGTGGGCAAGGGCGTCCACGTCATCACCGTGAACGACTACCTCGCCCGCCGCGACTCGGAGTGGATGGGCCGCATCTACAAGTTCCTCGGCCTGTCGGTCGGCATCGTCGTGCACGGCCTGACCGATACCGAGCGCCAGCGCAGCTACCGGTCGGACATCGCCTACGGCACGAACTCCGAGTTCGGGTTCGACTACCTGCGCGACAACATGAAGGACTCGATCGAGCGTTACGTCCAGCGCGACCTGAACTACGCGATCGTCGACGAGGTCGACTCGATCCTGATCGACGAGGCGCGCACGCCGCTCATCATCTCGGGCCCGGCGGAGCAGTCGGCCGACCTGTACCAGAAGGTCAACGCGATCATCCCGTCGCTGCGCAAGGACATCGACTACACCGTCGACGAGAAGGCGCACTCGGCGATCATGACCGACAGCGGGATCGAGCGCGTCGAGCAGCGCCTCGGCGTCGGCAACCTGTACAACCCCGAGAACATCGAGTGGTTGCACCACGTCACCCAGGCGCTGCGCGCGCACACGCTGTACAAGCGCGACGTGAACTACCTGATCGAGGAAGGCAAGATCCTGATCGTCGACGAGTTCACCGGCCGCAAGATGCCGGGCCGCCGCTGGTCGGACGGCCTGCACCAGGCGATCGAGGCCAAGGAAGGCGTCGAGGTCCAGGAAGAGAACCAGACGCTGGCGACGATCAGCTACCAGAACTACTTCCGCATCTACAAGAAGCTCGCCGGCATGACCGGCACCGCCGACACCGAAGCGTCGGAGTTCCACCAGATCTACAAGCTCGACGTCACCGTGGTGCCGACCAACAAGCCGATGTTGCGTCAGGACCACCACGATGTCGTCTACAAGAACGAGCGCGGCAAGTTCCGCGCGGTGATCGAGGATCTGAAAGAGTGCCATGCGCGCGGCCAGCCGGTGCTGGTCGGTACCGTCAGCGTCGAGAAGTCCGAGGTCGTGGCCTCGCAGCTGCGCAAGCTCAAGATCCCGCATGAGGTCCTGAACGCCAAGCAGCACGAGCGCGAGGCCCACGTGGTCGCGCAGGCGGGCCGCAAGGGCGCGATCACCATCTCGACCAACATGGCCGGCCGCGGGACCGACATCATCCTCGGCGGCAACCCGGAGTTCATGGCGCGCGCCGAGATCGATCCGGAAAAGGCTGGCCAGCCCGGCGCCGAGGTCGATCCCGAGAAATTCAAGGAAGCGTTCGCGCGCTACAAAGCGCAGTGCGACGCCGAGAAGCAGGAGGTGCTCGCCGCCGGCGGCCTGCACATCCTGGGCACCGAGCGCCACGAGTCCAGGCGCATCGACAACCAGCTACGCGGACGCTCAGGCCGCCAGGGCGATCCCGGCTCGAGCCGGTTCTACCTGTCGCTCGAAGACGACCTGATGCGCATCTTCGGCGCCGAGCGCATCACCGGCCTCATGGAGCGGCTGGGGATGGAGGAAGACGTCCCCATCGAGCACCCGCTCATCAACCGCGCGATCGAGAACGCGC
>Ga0265314_10001503_pt1 | contig 25802 bp, 9 predicted proteins | sample 4126metaG_FD_203106 | JGI IMG/M metagenome (GOLD analysis project Ga0265314, IMG submission 203106) | Rhizosphere microbial communities from Carex aquatilis grown in University of Washington, Seatle, WA, United States - 4-1-26 metaG | ecosystem: Host-associated > Plants > Roots > Rhizosphere >... | reverse complement strand
CGCGATGATACTGATGAGCTCGGTGTTGCTCGGTGCAACTTTTATCGTGATCACAGTGGCGGCGTTGCGCGAAGCGCGAAGACTCGCCCCGGCCCACGGGGGTAAGTTGATCGGGGCCATGACTGCTTCGTTCGCGCTCGGTCAAATCGCGGGGCCGCTTGGCGCGGCGTACCTGGTAGCGTGGCGCGGCAACTTCGACGTGTCGTTGATCCTGGCGGCGATCGCCCTGTTAGGGGCGGCCGTCGTGCTGCCGAAATCGAAGCCGGCGCACGCGGGAAGCACCGGGCGTTAGGTCGTGCGCGCGGCCCGCGCGAGCGGTTCGATCGTGCCTATATGAAATTTGTAGTCGCCGGCCGCCCGGTCGCTGTAATAGTGCGTGAGTGTATTGCGTACGGTCGCAAATGCGAGCTTCTCCCACGGGACGTCGCGCTCCGCGAATAACCCCGTTTCGAGCGTTTCGGCGCCGGCGCTGAAATCGAGATCGAGAAGTCTTGCGCGGAAGAGGATGTAGACCTGGTTGATGTGCGGAATGTTGTATAGCGCGTAGAGCTGGCCGACTTCGACGCGCGCATTCGCTTCTTCCAGCGTTTCGCGGGCGGCGCCCTGCAAGGTGGTTTCGCCGTTTTCCATGAAGCCTGCGGGCACCGTCCACAGGCCGTGGCGCGGTTCGATCGCGCGGCGGCACAGCAGTATCCTGTCCTCCCATTCGGGAATACAGCCGACTATCATGCGCGGATTCTGATAATGAATGACGTGACACGCGGGGCAGACGAAGCGCGGCAGCGAGTCGCCTTCGGGTACGCGCAGTTCAACGGTTGCGCCGCAATTGCTGCAAAACTTCAAGAGGGCGTTCGATTTGCGGAATTCAAGGGTTGGTACTATACGGTAATCGGCCGGCATTGAAAAATGTGCGTGGCGCGGGGACGCTCACCGGCACGGCGGGCGTATGTCACATTGCACATCTCCGTCGCATGATATTATTTGGCCACTGCGGCTCTTCGGGCCGGACGATTCGAAGCCGGGCATCCAGGGTAATCAATCAATTCACGGGAGATGGAAAATGAACGATAAAGTCAAACTAATCGTCGTTGGCGTCGTGTCATTGCTCGTCGGCGCGGCGGGTGGCGGCTACTACGGCATGATGCAGGTCGACGAAGCGAACCAGAAACTGGCGGCAGCGACGCAGGAAAGGGATCAGGCGAAGCAAAGTGCGGATCGGCTGCGCAAACTCAGCGACGATGCGGTAAAAAAATACAGCACCGACCTCGGTAAGCTTGTCGTGGCCGCCACCGCTGCCGCGCCGGCCGCAGTACCGGCTGCGCCCGCCGCAGGGCAGGCGGCGGCAACGCCGCCGGCCGCCGATGACGGCGCCAAGACGCTCGACAGCGCGCGTGCAATTCTGGCGGTGCGCGACGGGTTCCGCGCGTCGCTCGACGGTGTGCGTGCATCGATGGATTCCGAAATGGACGCCATGGCGACCGAACTCGGCGCTGCTGCGCCGAACGCCGCCAAGATCAAAGAACTGCTCGACAGCCTGAAGCAGAACTGGCCGGACAAGGAAAAGAATATCCAGGCCGCCACGCAGCGCCTGCTGGTCGATCTCGGCCTGGCTCAGGCGCCGGCCGCGCCTAAACCGGCGGCCGCTCCCGCGCCTGCCGCGGCGGCGCCCGCACCGGCGGATACCAAAAAGTAAACCGCTCGAGCGCAATTACGACGGCGCACCGTGTTCGGTGCGCCGTTTTTATTGCACGTCGTTCGGCATTTGCTGCGTCCGCTTGAACGGCGTGCGCTCGTTCAATTCATCGAGATAAATCGCCACGCCACGGGTTTCTCTCTGCAGAAAATCCTCGATCGCCGCGGCGAACTGCGGATGGGCGAGCCAATGGGCAGAATGTGTTTCGACCGGCAGCAAACCGCGCGCTATCTTGTGCTCGCCCTGGGCACCGCCTTCGAAGACCGCGATGCCATTGGCGATGCAGAATTCGATCACCTGGTAGTAACAGGTTTCAAAATGCAGCGAAGGATGATATTCGAGTGCGCCCCAATAGCGACCGCACAGTCGATTGCCGTTGTGAATGTTGAGTGACGCCGCAATTGGGTGCCCGTCGCGCAGGGCGACGATCAGCGCGAGGTTCTCCGGCATGCTCAGGCCCAGCGCGCGGAAAAAATCAAGGTTGAGGTAAGGCGCCGAGTGATGCTGGCGGTAGGTTTCGCGATAGCAGCGATTGAAGAACACCCACAGCTCATCGGTTATCGCTGGTCCGGCAAACCATTCGAACATGATGCCCGCATCGCGGACGCGGCGTCGCTCCTGCTTGATCTTCTTGCGTTTCTCATGATTGAACGTAGCCAGAAAACCGTCGAAATCGGCGTAGTTCCGGTTGCGCCAGTGAAATTGCACGCCGTGACGCAGCATAAGCCCGCGCGCTTGTATTTCGCCGGCCTGCCCGGCTGTCGGATAAAGGCAATGCAGCGACGAGACCCGGGTTTCCCGTGCGAGTTCAAGCGCGGCGTCAATCAGCAAATCCCGCCGTTCCGGCGTATCCGCCAGCATGCGCGCGCCGGTCACCGGCGTAAAGGGGACCGCACTGAGCAGCTTGGGATAGTAGTCCAGGCCGTGGCGCCGGTACGCGTCGGCCCATGCCCAGTCGAACACGTACTCGCCGTACGAATGGGATTTCAGATAGAGCGGCATCGCGCCGGCGAACGTGTGCTGTTCGCGCAGGATCAGAAACTGCGGCGCCCAGCCGGTTTTTGCGCTGGCGCAGCCCGTTTCGTGCAGCGCATGAAGGAATTCGTGACGGAGCAGGGGATCGTCGCCGGCGAGCCGGTTCCACTCGGACGCGGGAATGGTCGCTATCGAGTTGCGCACTTCGACGACGGATTCGGCTTGCTTCAATGGAAAATGAGCGTGCGCTGAGAACGAATGATGAGCTGATGATATATTAGCAAGATGAAAATCGCGATTGCTCAAATCAACTGCACCGTCGGTGATCTTGCCGGCAACGCCGCGCGCATTCTGGATTTTGTGGAGCGGGCGCGCACCCAGTCTGCGGATGTAGTAGTCACACCGGAACTCGCATTGTGCGGATATCCGCCGGAGGACTTGCTGCTGCGCGATGATTTTTATCGAAGTTGCGACAGCGCACTGCGGGAACTCGCCTCGCGGATTGAGGGAATCACGCTCGTCGTCGGTCACCCGCACCAGGCTGGCGGCCGGCGCTATAACGCGGCCTCGGTCATTCAGGACGGCCGGGTTGTCAAAACCTATCACAAGCACGCGCTGCCCAATTACACGGTGTTCGACGAAGAACGTTATTTCGAGGCAGACAACGAGCCTTGTGTTTTTCAGATCGACGGGGCCACGCTCGGCGTCAATATTTGTGAAGATACGTGGGAACCGGTGGCGCCTCGGGCCGCACGCGCTGCCGGCGCGCAGGTCTTGCTGGTATTGAACGCGTCGCCTTATCACCTGCGCAAGCAACACACCCGCTACGACGTCATGCGCGAGCGCGTAGCCGAAAACGGAATTCCACTGATATATGCCAACATGGTTGGCGGACAGGACGAGTTGGTTTTCGACGGTGCGTCATTTGTGTTGAACGGGGCGGGTGAGGTCACCCATCAGTTGCCGATATTCAAGGAAGCGCTGGCAGTCGTCACTGTCGAGAAAGGCGAGCCGCTCGCGGGCGAGGTAACGCCCGAACGCGTGGTCGAGGCCGACGTTTACGACGCGCTGTGCCTCGGTGTGCGCGATTACGTCACGAAAAACGGCTTTCCCGGCGTGCTGCTCGGGTTGTCGGGCGGGATAGATTCGGCGCTGACAGTCGCCATTGCGGCCGACGCGCTCGGCGCCGGCAAGGTGCATGCGGTGATGATGCCGTCGCAATATACGGCGGGGATGAGTCGCGATGACGCGCGGGCTGAGGCCGAAGCGCTCGGCGTGCGCTATTCAGAAATCGCAATCAAGCCGATGTTCGATGCGTTTTCGGCTGCGCTCGCCGTTCAATTCGCGGGACTGCCGGCCGACACGACCGAGGAGAATCTGCAATCGCGCATCCGCGGAACCTTGTTGATGGCGATGTCGAACAAGTCGGGCGCGATCGTGCTCACCACGGGCAACAAGAGCGAAATGGGCACCGGCTATGCGACGCTATACGGTGATATGGCGGGCGGTTTTGCGGTTTTGAAGGACATCAGCAAAATGCTGGTGTACCGGCTTTCCAAATACCGCAACAGCATGTCGTCCGTAATTCCCGAACGCGTCATCACGCGTGCGCCGTCCGCCGAACTGCGGCCCGACCAGACCGATCAGGACAGTTTGCCGCCCTATGACGTGCTCGACGGCATCATGGAAGCATATGTCGAACATAACGAGGGGCTGCGCGACATAGAAGCCCATGGCTACGGCCGCAAAGACATCGAGCGTGTGATCCAGCTGCTGCGCATCAGCGAATACAAGCGGCGCCAGTCGCCGATCGGCATTCGCATCACGCCGCGCGGCTTCGGCAAGGACTGGCGGTACCCGATCACCAACAAATATCGCCACCAGTTCGAATAGAAATTGAAGATTTAATTCGCCGCCGCGAGGCCTTATACTATACGTGGAAATCGGTCGCGGCATGCCACCGGTCATGACAGGCGGGGTAAACACTCATGAAAAAAATCGAAGCCATATTCAAGCCGTTCAAGCTCGACGAGGTGCGCGAGGCATTGTCCGAGATTGGCGTCAGCGGGCTCACCGTGACGGAGGTCAAGGGATTCGGCCGGCAAAAAGGGCATACCGAACTCTATCGCGGCGCAGAATACGTAGTCGATTTCCTGCCCAAGGTAAAGATTGAGGTCGTTATCGCGGAAAACATGCTCGAGGGTGCAGTCGATGCGATCGTCAAGGCTGCGCGCACGGGCAAGATCGGCGACGGCAAGATTTTCGTCACCAGTGTCGATCAGGTAATCCGGATACGCACCGGCGAGACCGACGAAGCGGCGATCTAAAGCGGGCATCAGAAGTCGCGCCGGGCGCGGTCGCTCGATTCCATCGATCCCGCTATTTCGATCCGGACTTAAGCAATACCATCACTGCGCCACCACCGCCGTCGACTTGGCGCGCCTGGCAAAACGCGAGCACTTCATCGCGCTGGATCAGCCAGTTTGCGACTTTCATTTTCAATACGGGTTCGCGGTTTTTCGAGCGCAGCCCTTTGCCGTGTATTACGCGGACGCAACGCGCACCCTGACGCAGGCACGCATTGAGAAAGTGAACCAGGGATTCGCGCGCCTCGCTGGTGGTCAGCCCGTGGAGGTCCAACTCAGCCTGGATTACCCAGTGCCCGCGGCGAAGTTTCTTGAGCGTTTGTTGCGACAGGCCGTTGCGCAGATGGACGAGCTGGTCGCCGATTTCGGTCCCGATGTCCCAGGTGATGTGGTCGCTCAGACTGTCGGCAAGCGCCGCGCGTTCATCGCGCAGACGCTGCTCGGGGACCGGTTTTCGTCGCGGTGCGGGGTGAATCACCCGTCCGTGGGCGGGCAAGGGAGTGACGTTCGAAAATAATTTTTCGAAGACGTCGCCGTCATCGTTTCCCGGCTCGGCAGGTTGCTTCGACATTCCGTCGTATCCAGCCGCATCGCGATTGAGAATGCCGCCTCAAACTGTGAGGGACTCGAGATACTTTTGCGCATCGAGCGCAGCCATGCAGCCGGTACCCGCGCTGGTCACGGCCTGGCGATAGACGTGGTCCTGCACGTCGCCGGCGGCGAACACCCCGGGAACGCTGGTCGCGGTCGCGCCGCCGTTCAGGCCGCTTTGGGTAATGATGTAGCCGTTTTTCATAGCGAGCTGGCCGGTGAAGATCTCGGTATTCGGTCGATGCCCGATCGCAATGAAGACGCCCTGGAGTTTTTTATCGACGGTCGCCCCTGTCCTGGCGTTTCTTACTCGCATGCCGGTTACGCCAGATTGATCGCCCAGCACTTCGTCGAGCACGTGATCCCACATCAGCGTTGCTTTGCCTGCGGCAACTTTTTCGTTGAGTTTGTCGACCAGGATCGCTTCGGCCCGGAATTTATCGCGCCGGTGCACGACCGTAACGTGACGGGCAATGTTGGACAGATATAACGCTTCTTCGACTGCCGTGTTGCCGCCACCTATCACCGCGACGTCCTGTTCCTTGTAGAAAAATCCGTCGCAAGTGGCGCAACCGGAAACGCCGCGTCCCATGAAAGCTTCTTCGGACGGCAGCCCCAGGTACATTGCCGATGCGCCCGTCGCGATGATCAGGGCGTCGCACGTGTAAGTGCTGTTGTCGCCGATCAGGCTCAACGGTTTTTCGCCCAGCTTTACCGTATGAATCTGGTCGAAAATAATCTCGGTCTTGAATCGTTCGGCATGCTTTTGGAAGCGCTCCATGAGTTCGGGACCCTGTACCCCCATGGGATCGGCCGGCCAGTTGTCAACATCGGTCGTTGTCATCAGTTGGCCGCCTTGGGCAAGTCCCGTGATCAGTACGGGTTTTAGATTGGCGCGCGCCGCATAAACGGCCGCGGAATATCCGGCAGGGCCTGATCCGAGGATCAGAAGTCGGCAATGTCTAGTGTTTTTGGTCATTGAATAGCCTGAGATTGGGTGATTCGGCAAAAAAACGACATTTTCGCAGCGAAAACTACCCGCTGTCGAGCCGTTATTTAGCTTCAATATTCATTTTTAATTCATTGCTATATAATGAAAAAATGGGGTTTTTGCGCCCATTGGGATGAAGTCAATAAGAACACTAGGATGAAGTGAAATAAAAACACTAGGGGAACTGGTGGCGTGTAAATTTTTCAGGACGGCGGGGCTGGCCGCGGGTTGGCTCGTCCTTACGATGGCGGTGTGCGTGCAAGCACAACAGCCAGCGGCTCGTTTTGACGTCAGCGGTTACGCCGTGGAAGGTGCGCCGCTGTTGAAGTCGGAAGATTTCTCACGGATTGTGGCGCCGTTCATCGGCAGGCAAAAAACTGCGGCCGATGTGCAGAAAGCGCAGCAGGCGCTGCAGCAAGCGTACCTAGATTTGGGCTATTGTTCGGTGCAGGTGACTTTGCCGAAAGCGGAACCGGACGCTGGTACCGTTACGCTTAAGCTGGTGCAGACGGTTACGCCAATCAGCAAAGACTGTTTGCCAATGGTAGTGCTCGACAAGGGCGCTCCGCCGGTTCCGGTTGCGCCCGGCGAGGTTGCCATAAGGCCATTGAGCGATGCCACTCAGGCCGCAGCGGAACCGCCGCCGCCCGCTGAAGCGTCGTCGCGTATTGCGCGCGCCCCGTTGAAGCCGCTGCAAGATCGGCCGGCTCCGGCAAGGCCGATACCGCAAGTGCAGTCCGAAATTGCGAGTTCGCTTGCGCCGCGCGACACCCCCGCCGACGTTACGGTTCAATCGCTCGCGCAGGCGCCGCCGCAGCCGGGACTCATCGTGACGCCGGCTATTCCTGCCCAGGTTGAAAAGCCGACAGCCGCCGCTCTTACTCCGCCAACGCCGATCGCAAGTACGCCCGTCGTAGTTGCGGCGAAACCCATTCCCGAGGTGCCGGTTGTGCCGACTGCTCAACCGGCGCCCGGAGTTCAAACGCCTCCCGTCGTCGCAGCGCCGGTTGCACCCACCATCCCAGCAGTAGCGCCGAGCAAACCCGTGTCGCCGGCTCCGGCAACAGTAACGACGTCGCAACCGGAATCGCCTCCAGCGCCGAAGCTACAACCAGTGATCGAGATACCGCAGGAGCAGATCGCAGCGAAGCCGCAGAATACCCCGCCGCCCGTTGCGGCCCAAAGTCCGATTGAAGCGCCCGCACCGGCCGTGATTGTGGCGTCGCCGGTAAAGCCGGCGGAATCGGTTGCCGCGCCAAGTGCGAAGGTTGTTGAGCCGGTGCAATCGGCAACGGACGCGCCGTTAATTGCAGAGGCTCCACGGCTCGAACCGCCGATGGCGCCGCAACCGCAACCCATCGTCGAGTTGCCCAAGGAAGTGATCGCGGGGAAGCCGGAGCCCGCCGTGCCAGCGATATTGGCGGAACGGTCTGTCGAAAAAACTGTTCCGGATCTGATTGCGGCAGCTCCAGCCAAACCGGAGCCAGCGATGCCACCGACCGCAGCACCACGACCGGCTGAAAAAACAGCGCCGGATGTCATTGCGGCGGCCTCCGTTGCTTCGGGACCGGTAGCGCCAACTCCCGTACCGCCTGTTGCAAGCGTCGAACCAATCAAGCCTGCAGCACCGGCGCCGCAACCGGTAATCGAAGCCCCGAAAGTGCAAGTTGCGGAAAAGGTGGAGCAGGCGACGTCGCCGACTGTTGCGCCACCACCGAAAGAAAAACCAGCGCAGGAAGTAATCGCGGCGGTACCAGTCGTACCGGAGCCGGTGGCACCGGTTCCCGCACCTCGCAGAGAGAGTATTGAACCCGTTAGACCTGCCGCAGCAGTGACGTCGCCGTCAATTGCGGCGCCGCCCATGCGTGAGCAGGTGCAGCCGCCGCTCATCGAATCGCCCAAGGAACCGGTTGCTGCGAAACCGGACGTGCCGCAGGCACCGCCGCCGACTGTCGTGCAACGAAAGGTTGAAAAGCCTGCACCCAACATCATCGCGGTGGCGCCGGTTATGCCGGGGCCGGTTATGCCGGAGCCGGTTACACCAGTTCCGGCACCGGCCGTCGCGGTTGAGCCAGTCAAACCCGCGATGTCGACGCCGCAACCCGTGATTGAGATGCCGAAGGAACAAACTGCATCAAAGCCGAAGTCGGCACCAGTGCCAGCAGAGTCACCGGGCGCAGCGCAACCGGCGCTGGAGGTTGCAGCGGTTGCGCCTGTCAAATCCGAGCCGCTGGTTCCAGCGCCAGCGCCACCTGTCGCCGTCGTTGAGCCCGCCAAGCCGACGGTTCCCGTCCCCGCAATTGTCGCCGCAGCACAACCCGAGTCGCCGCCGGTGCCGGCGGCACAACCGGTGATCGAAGCTCCCAAGGAACAAGTCGCAGCAAAGCTGCCGTCTTCAATCCCACCAACGCCACCACCAGCGGCGGAAAAATCCGTTGCGCCTGACGTTGAAGTCCGGCCGTTGGCAGGCGCAATTGCAGTGGCGCCAGAGCCGCGTGAACCTGCGAAGCCCACAGTGGAACGCGCGCCGGTAAGAACATTGCAGGATCGACAGCAAGCGGCCGCGCAGGAACAAACGTCGCGCGTCGCTGAAGCAAGCGAAGAATCGGGTGTGAAGCCGTCCCCGGTTGTCGTGCAGTCGCCCACGGTGGCTGTTCAGGCGGAGCCCGCAGCCTCGGCCGAACCATCAGTTGCTGCGCCTGCCGCGCTCAAATTTGACATTGACCGCTATCTTGTCGAAGGCAACACCTTGCTTAACGCCGCCGCGATTGGCAAGGTGCTGGCTCCTTATACTGGCAAGCAAAAAGATTTTTCGGATGTGCAACGTGCATTGGAGGCCTTGCAGGTTGCGTACCAGAAACTGGGGTGGGGTGTGGTGCAGGTCACATTACCCGAGCAGGAATTGGAGCGCGGCGAGGTACGTTTCGAAGTTACCGAAACTCGGGTTGGCAAAATCGATGTGCAGGGCAACGAGTACTTCAGCGAAGCAAATATTCGTCGCAGTGTGCCTTCGCTGAAAGAGGGTGAAACGCCGAATTCACTCGCGATGGCGCGCAGTCTGAGAGTCGCAAACGAAAGCTCGGTCAAGCAATCCCAGGTGTCATTGAAAGCGGGAAGTAAAGACGGCGAAGTTGACGCGACGATCAAAGTGGTCGACGACAATCCGCGCAAATACAGCTTAAGCCTTGACAACACCGGAACCAGTCAGACCGGATTCCTGCGCCTTGGACTCGGTTTTCAGCACTCGAATTTATGGGATCGCGATCACCAGTTCACATTCCAGTACATTACGAACCCGGAACATGTCAATCAGGTCACCGTGTTGGGTGCGGGTTATCACATACCGCTGTACGGGCGCGGCGATTCGATCGACTTTATTTTGGGTTATTCGGACGTCGATTCCGGCGTCGTGCAGCAACTTTTTAACGTTAGCGGTGCCGGCTTGATCCTCCTCGGGCGCTACAACATGAACCTTAACAGGATCGAGGATTACGAACACAAGCTCACCTTCGGGCTCGACTACAAGGCATTCCAGAGCCGCGTACTGACAACGAGCGGGGTGCCCTTGGTGCCGGACATTACGTTGCATCCGGTCAGCATCGCATATTCAGGCGAACTGCGAAGTGACCAGAACGCGTTTAATTTCTATACGAGTCTTTCATATAATCCGTTCGAGGGTGGAAATGACGCGGCTCAAAGCGACTTCCGGGCTTCGCGCGGCGCAGGCGGTGGCGCATCGGCGGAATACGTTATCTGGCGCGCCGGCGTAAATTACCAACGATTACTGCCCGAAGATTGGACATTCCGTTTCGCGGCGAACGCGCAGACCACCGGCAATGCGCTGGTGGCAGGCGAGCAATTCGGCGTGGGTGGTGCGAACAATGTTCGTGGCTTTAACGAGCGCGTTTATTCAAACGACAAAGGTCACCAGGCGACGTTCGAGCTCATTACGCCGGACATTGCTGGAAAAATCGGCTTTGCCGGAGGGCGTTTGAGGTTCTTGGCTTTTTATGATACCGCCAATTTATCGCGGAATTTTATCCAGCCTGGCGAGCAGACCGGGCTGGGTATCGACAGCGTAGGTCTTGGACTGAGGTTGACGTTTCGCGAGAGGTTAAGCGTGCGCATGGATTACGCTCAGGTCTTGCACGACGGTGGTCAGGACGCGGGCCTGCCCAACGGGCGGCGTAATTCCAACACTTTGCATGCGTCCGCACTGTTTGTATATTGAAACGCGGATAAATTATTATATTTCAAAGAGTTGTGTGCGCCTTTTCCATCCATCGAATCTCGTTTGGTAAGGATAGGCGCCATATATGAAAAACGTGATTTTGTTCACTTCCGTGGTGCCGTGGAAAAGAATATTTTCGGCTGATTCCGGCATGGTTTTTGCGGCCACTTTTGTGATCGTTTTGGTACGCGAGTCGTATTTTTGTTGATCTGTTAAATCGATATCGTTTCATATAGTTAGTGGTATTTTTCGTCCGTTAGCCAAAACCTGAGGAGGGGCTGGAGGCGGGCGTTTACCTTTTTGGTACATAGTTGACGCGATTGGTGTGTGAGAAGTTAAACGCCGGCGATGGGAATGTCGTGGGCTGGGGAGCAATAGAAATGAAGAATTCGAGTCGCAAGATACCCAAATCCTGGGAACGAAAACTCCTCACACTGGCAGTTGCTTCGTGTTTCGCCACGGAAGTAGCCATTGCTGCCGGGCCGATCCTTCCAAACGGCCCTACCGTTATTAACGGCCAAGTTTTCTTTAACTATAACGGCAATCTGCTTCAGATCACCAATACGCCTGGTTCCGTCATCAACTGGCAGGGCTTCTCGATCGGCGCCAGCGAAATTACACGCTTCATCCAGCAGTCGGCATCCAGCACCGTTTTAAACAGAGTGGCCGCAGGAAACCCCTCCGTCATACTTGGAGCGCTGCAGTCGCAACTCGCCAATGGCGCCACCGGCGGACGTGTCTATCTCATCAATCCGAGTGGGGTTGTGTTCGGTGCTGGTGCACAGATCAACACGGGTGGCCTCGTCGTATCCACGCTGGGCTTGTCGGATGCGGATTTCAAGGCCGGACGTGATCGCTTTACCGAGGTCCAGGGCGCAGGCGGCATCGTAAACCAGGGACAGATCACGACGCCTGCCGGGGGGAACATTTTTCTGGTTGCTCCGAATATCGTCAACTCAGGAATTATTCGCAGCGACGGCGGCCAGATTATTCTAGCTGCCGGCAAGAGCGTCGACATCGTCAGTTCCGACTCGCCCGATTTGCGGGTGACGATTACCGCACCCGATAACCAGGTGGTAAATCTCGGCCAGATCATCGCGCAGGGCGGCAAGGTCGGAATTTATGGGGGTTTGATCCGGCAAGCCGGCGTAGTCAACGCCAACACCGCTGTTCGCGGCGAGAATGGCAAGATCGTTTTCAAAGCGACCAAGGATGTCACGCTCGAGGCGGGCAGCAGGACTACCGCGAGTGGCCCGACCGCGGGCTCAATTTCCATTCAGTCCGACACCGGCAAAGCCGTCATTGCAGGCACCGTCGAGGCGAATGCAGCGCAAGGCAGAGGCGGCACGATCACGGTTGCCGCGCAGCAAGGCGTGTCAGTTGAACAGACTGGCAATGTCGCGGCCAATGGCATCGACGGTGGCAGCGTTAGCTTGACCTCGACTGCAGGATCAGTTGCCGTCGCGGGAACGGTATCAGCCAATGCAACCACCGGGCGCGCGGGCGATGTTGCGATGATCGCGGCAACGAATGCGTCCCTTGCCTCAACCGGTCAACTAAGCGCGAGCGGCGGCCAGGGCAATGGCAGTGTTTCAATTAGAGGCAGCAACAGCGTTGCGCTTGATCCCGGCAGCAAGATCATCGCAAGCGGCGCGGCGGGCGGAACGGTCGCGGTGCAAGCCGATCAAGGCACGGTCGTTGCGCAGGGAACGATCGAAGCGACAGGAACCGACGGCAATGGCGGCAATGTTCAGATCGCCGCGCTTTCGGATATCACGCTGTACGATGCTAGCCAGATACTTGTTGGAGGTCGTGCCGGCGGCACGGTTAAAGTCCAGTCGAGTGACGGAACATTGCTCGCGTCCGGTTTGATCGACGGTCAGGGCGGCGAAGGGCCCGGCGGTCTCGTCTGGTTACTCGCGCCGCGCGTGGGTCTGGTGCGTCAATCGGTCGTGAATGTTTCCGGGCGAACCGGTGGCGGCACTGTGCTGGTTGGCGGGGATTATCAAGGCAAGAATCCTGACGTTCAGAATGCGTGGCGCACGTATGTTGGTCCTGATGCGATTATTCACGCCGATGCAATCCAGAATGGCGACGGCGGCAAAGTTATCGTCTGGTCCGACGATACAACCCGTTTCTACGGCGCCATTACGGCACGCGGTGGAGCGCAATCGGGCAATGGCGGATTTGTTGAAACGTCGGGTCACAATTTTCTCGACGTTCGTGGGAGTGTAGATACGCTTGCGGCGAATGGATCTGCAGGCATGTGGTTGCTTGATCCGACGGATATCAATATTCAATCCGGCGCCGGTAGCTTCACGCTCTTGACGCAGGTCGATCAATTTGCGGATGCGGATGCGGGCGGCAATACGATTGACGTGGCTCTGATCAATGCCGCAGCGTCCAATGTGATGTTGCAGGCTACGCATGACATTAATTTTGGCACCGCAGTTAATATTGCCACGGCAGGCGTCGGGTTGACTGGGCGAGCCGGGAACAATATCAACCTTGCAAACAGTATTACGACCAACGGAGGTTTTGTAACGCTGACGGCCAATGATCCGGGCGGCACGCCTACTGGCACTGGCAGCATTGTCGGTGGCAGCAATATCACGACCACCGGATCAGCGAATAGTGTTGGCGGCGCGGTGACTCTGTCGGTTGCTGGTGGCACAGGTACGATTAACGTAGGCGCAATTGACACGCGCGGCGGCGCTGGCGCCAATAATAATTCCGGCGGCGCGGGCGGTGTGGTGTCAATTACGACGGTCGACGGCGCGATTACAACCGGCGCAATCAATAGTACTGGCGGAGCAGGCGGTGCCGGTGCGGCCGGGACCCATGACGGCGGAATTGCCGGGAATATCACATTGCAAGTTACGGCACCGACCGCTGCGCATGCGATCAATGCAGGTGCCCTTACCGCAAATGGCGGTGCCGGTGGGACTCCCGGCGGAAGTAATCCAGGTGGCGCGGGTAACACGGGCGCGACAGTTCTTGTTTCAACCACCTCGGGTAACGGTGGGGCGATCAGTGTTGGCGCAATATCGACTACAGGCGGGGCGGGTGGGAATGCGAGTGATGCCACGAATAATGGTGGGGCGGCCGGCGGCTCTGGTTCGGTAACGGTAACAGCGTTTGGTGCCGGACAAAACGTTACGCTGGGCGGTGCCGTTCAAACGAATGGAGCGACCGGTGGTACTGGTGGCGCTACAAGCGGAACCGGCGGTACCGGCGGTGCAGCCAATACCATTAACATAGCCGCCAATAGCGGCACCGTTTCAATGGGCGGTACTCTCAATGCAACCGGTGGCGCAGGCGGTGGGGGGAACACGTCCGGCGCGGCAGGCTCTGACGCGAACATATCCTTGACGGTCGGAGCTGCATCGACGCTGAATCAAGTAATCAACGCCGGACTTGCGCGAGTTACGCTGAATTCGAACGCGGGGGGATTCAATCAAACCGCCCTTAACATTCTCGCAAGCCAGTTGTTAGTGACTGGCACCGGTACATTCTCCCTCAATCAAACCAACAACAATGTCGTGACGATTGCGGCCAATACGACCGGCGCGGTTACCTACAAAGATTTTGATGCTTTGACGGTTGGAACTGTTGTGGTCAATGGCATCACGACGGGCGGCAATGACGTCACGCTCAACACCGGCGGCGCACTGACCGTGTCGCAGAATATCAGCGCGGGTGCCGGCACCGTAACACTTAATCCAACCGCAGGCGGAGTCTCGGCAGCAGGCGCGGCGATAACTGCGGCCAATCTGTTGTTGACCGGGGCGGGTACATTCACGCTGACCAATGCCGGCAATCACGTGACGACGGCGCTCGCCGCGAACATCAACGGCGGGCTCAGCTATAAAGATAGCGGTACATTGACAGTCAACGCGGTCAACGCCGTCAATGGCATTACCACCGCGGCGAATCCCTCGGGTAACTCGGGTGACGTCGTGATCAACACGGTCGCCGGTGATATCGTTGTTAACCAGGCGATTACGACGGGTGCGGCAACGGTGGCGACCACCGGTTCAGCGACGGTCAATTCGGGCGCAATCATCCTGACGGCCGGCACTAACGGCAATGTGATCGGCACCGCTGCATTGACGACTGGCAGCGCGACCGTAACCGGTGGAGTCGCAGGAGATACCGCGACGGTCAGCAACATTACGCTGTCGGGTAACCGCGTGGCTCAGGCAGCCGCCGGCGCTGCACCGTTGAGCGTTGCATTCGGCGCCGCCAATGCAGGCGCCGGGACAAGCAATCAAGGACTTTTGAATGTCACGACGGACGGCGTGGGGGCGGCTGGTGATATTCGCGTGACCTCCAGTACGCCGCTGTTTACCAACACGATTACCGTTGCAGACCCGGGCGCATTCATAAGTATCGCCACTACGGGCGGCAACAATCTTACGAACGTCGGCACGATTACCGGTCCGGGCGGGGTTTCGCTGAACGCCGGCACCGGCAGCTTTGTCAACATTTCGAATGCCACCCAGCACGGCATCGTTACCAACAGTGGCGGCGCAACCGCGATCACCGTCACCGCCGACAACATGGACCTGCAGACGGGTGGCGCGGCGGGTGACAGCCAGATCAGTGGCGGCACCGGCACCGTAACGCTAAATCCGGCATCGACCAACGTTACCATTAACATCACGGCGGGCAGCACCGGCCAGTTGGACCTCAAGCCGTCGGAGATTCAAACGGTGTCGGTCGCTGGTGGCACGTTGCAACTTGGTACCACGACGGGAACCGGTGACATCAATCTCAATGCCAATCTCGCCAGCTCCAACGTCAATGCTGGAACGTTGACACTGCTTTCGGGTCGCAACGTAAATATCACCGGCGGTCAGGACATCGGCGCATCAGGCACGGAGTTCAATCACAACCTGAATCTCACTGCGACCGGCAGCGTCAATATCACCAACGGCAACGTGTATTTGGCCGACAACAAGAATTTGACGGTGGTTGCGACGGGCAGCGTCAACATTGGCGGCGATACCGTTCAGGTTGGAACCACGGGCGGCAACACCGGCTTCATGTCGATTACCGGCCAGAACATATCACTGGGCAGCGGCGGCGGCGCGGAAGTTGTCGCAGTCACGGGTTCAGGCGCGCAGACGTTTACCGCCAACGGCTCGGGCGGCACAGGTCACATCGACATAATCAACAGCGCAAACAGCACCGTGTCCATTACCACCGGTTCCGGCACGCAAACATTCGATACTACGTCGACGACCGGAGGTAACGGTAACCTGCTAATCCAGTCTTCAAATACGGGCGGTGCCAACGGCAACGTGTTGGTAAAAAGCTCTACCGGCGCACAAATGGTCACTCTCAATGGCGGCCTCACCGTTCAAACCGGAGGAGCATCCAGTAGTGCGACCGCGACGGTGGGGCTGAGCGCTGATTCCGGCCAGACTATCAACGCCAAGTATGTTGAGGTAATAGGTCAGGGTGCCGCACTCGCGACAATCAACAACGACACCACCACGGGTAATGCAACTAACCAGGCTATCAATGTAACGGGCGTTAACGGAAGCGGCGAGAGCATCATCGTCAAGGCACTGGGAACGGGCGGGGCAATAATTCAGAATGGCATCGCGGCGTCGACCGGCCAACAAAATATCACTGTAAACGGTGCTGGTGCGAACCTGCTGCGGGTAAAAGGCACGAGCGGCGATGCGAAAATAGTCGAGAACGGCACCGGTGTCGCGAACAACCAACAAAATATTACGGTCAATACCGGCACGTCCAATACAATTGAGATTGGCGACGTTACAGGCGGCGCGACGGCCGGCATTTCCGGTATTTTGGGCAATCGTCAGACCGTAGTGGCGGATGCCCTGACGATACGCGGCGGTACCGGCGTCACCAAGCATTCCGAACTCGTTAATAATAGTGGGCCCCAGAATGTGACGCTGGCCGGTACGCTTACGCTCGTCGGTGGAACCGCAGTAGGTACCGTAACCGGCTGCGGACCGGCTGCCGGCGGCTCTTGCGCATTCGTTAGCAATAACGCCAGTGGCTTGCAGCACATTACCGCCAACAAAATCGACATGAAGGGCGGCGACATTGGCGGCACGACGGGAGCGTACGACAGCGCCGGCATTTTCGTGAACGCCGGCGATATGCTGCTCACCGTTGGTGCAGGCGGTCTTGTCATGCTTGGTGGTGACGGTAGCGCGGCGACGGGCGGTAACGGTGCGACGATCGGCGGCGGCGGAGCCAGCGGACGCACCTTGACACTTGCGGTCTCCGGTAACACATCGCTTACCGGCGGCACCACGCTTGATTCGAGTTCATTGATCGGCCTTGGCGGGACTGGCAGTGGCAACAGCATCACAGTTACGTTCACCGGCACCACCGGAGATGTGAGCTTGAACGGTGGCAGTGCCACCAATGCGGGTTCCGCAATTGGTGCGGGCCGCCAGCAGGACAACGCCACAGCGAATGTCACGGTAACCGGCAAGAACATCACGCTCACTCCTGGAACGGTAGGAGTGGCGCGCATCGGCCACAGTACTGCCGATGTCACCCCCGGTGGGGGCAATATCAGTGTCACCGCGACGGGCGGCGATATTCAGTTGCTTAATGGTGCCGGCGCTGCCAGCTATATCCGTACGACCGGCAATGTGACGTTGCAGGCAAGTAGTGCCGGCAATGTAATTAATGAGCAATCCGGTGGATTCGTCAACGCGAATTTGCTTACCGTTACGGCAGACTCGGGGGTCACGCTCGCGGGCAGCAACAATGCGGTCAGCAGTTTTGCCGCCACCAACAATTCAGCCAATGCGATCAGTCTGGTTAACGGCGTCGCGCTCGACATCGCCGCGGCCGGAATCACCAACTCCACTCGCAATGTAACGATCGATAACGTCGGCGCGGTAACGGAAACCGGAACCATAACGGCGGGCGGGCTGGAATTGCTCGACCACAGTTCGGGTGCGACTTACACGCTGACACAAAATAATTCCGTCGGGAAACTGGCTGCAAACACCAGCGGCGGAGCGCTGCAGTTTAAGAATTCCGGTGTCCTGTCCGTTGACACGGTCAACACGGTGGGAATTACCAGCAACAATAAGGACGTCACACTAAATGCCGGTGGCACTATAACGCTGGTCAACGATATCAGCGCAGGCAGCGGCAAGATTAATATTACGACCACCGCGGGTGACATAACGAGCAACGGCGGCAAGGCGAAGACGACCGAGAACACCACGGGGCTGACGCTTAACGCGGCAGGTGGTGTCGGTATCGGCGGCGGCAATGCCCTGTTGACTGACCTAGGCGGCGCCGGCCAATTAAATATCACGACGAACGCGGCAGGTGCCGCGGGGAACATTACGGTAACGGAAGCGAGTACCTTCAACAGCAGCCAGGTCAACACCGTGTCGCTCAACGGCACGGGACATACGTTAACGTTCACCGCGCCGACGTTGAATTTGACCACGGGCTCGATCAACAAGGTCGACAACGACTTCACTTTCGTCAGCACGACTAGTGACATCAATCTGAACGTCGCGGTCGCGATAGGCGCCGGCACGTTGCGCTTGAATTCGGCGGGCAAGGTTAACCAGACCGGCGGTTCGATTTCGGCCGCCGCATTGGGCGTAATTTCGGCGAATGACGTTGATCTAACAGCGGGCTCAAATCACGTCTCGACGTTCGCAGCAAACAATTCAGGCGCGGGCAAGCACGTTTCCTATACCGACACCGGTGCACTGTCGCTTGGTACTGTTGGTGCCGCCACCGGTTTCGGTTCAACCAGTGGAGTCACCACCAGCAATGGCGCCGTCACATTGGCGGCCGGAGGCACACTCTCGTTGTCAACGCCGCTTGCGATTTCAGCGGGCAATGCCCTGGTATCCCTTTCCACCACGGCAGGTGACATTGACTTTGCCGGCGGTAAGTTAGCCGCCGGTTCAGCAACGCTCAATGCATTTGGTTCGGTCACCAGCACCGGCGCAGGTACTACCGACATCGACACCCATCTGACTGGCGGTCTGATAACCGTCATTGCAGGTACTGACATCGGAGCGGTTGGAAATCCGCTGGAAATAAATCCCGGTGCGAGCCTAATGCGATTCACCGCCACCACCGGCAATATGTACGTTGACCAATCCTCCGGGAACCTCGCGTTCAGCAAGCTTCAATTCGTGAGTCAGGGCGGCGTTGGAAAGACGAGGCTATTTTCCACTACGAGCGGCAGCATTACGATTGACGATTACACCGGCTTCCAAGCCAACGCCACCGACGATAATGTCATTGTGAATGCAAACGGCGGCGCGAGCGACCTTACCATGACCATAGGGTCTCCCGCTTTGACCGGAACCGTCACCGGCACCGCAGGGCACAATATCGCGCTGAATATCGCAAATTCGGTCAATACATCGGCGAATGTCAGCCTCACCGCGGGCGGCACGATCAGCGATAACGCCGGCGTAGGAACGATTAACGGCGCGTTGCTGACGACAAGTTCGGTGGGCGGCACGGCCTTGAACGGTGCCAACACAGTCACCAGCCTGAATGCGACCAACAGTGGCAGCGGGAGCATATCCGTCAACAATACTGCCGCGCCGCTGACGATAACCGGCATCACGCAGACCGGCGGTGGCAGCGTTACGGTCGCCAATGCCGGTTCCGTCAGCGTCACCGGCACCGTGAGCGCGGGCGGCAGTGCGGCAATCAATCTAACCGCAAGCGGTAGTGGGGCGACCCTCTCCGAAAGCGGCGGAGGCCTGATCTCGACGACCGGCACGCTGACGACTTCGAGCGTGGCGGGAACGACGCTGAACGGCGCCAATACAGTGTCGAGCTTCAGTGCGAGCAACAGCGGCAGCGGCGACGTCAGTCTGACGAACACCGGCGCTCTCGATATCGCGGTCGGCGGCATCAGCAACAACGTCGGCAATCTGAATATCGCTAATACCGGCGTGATTACCGAGACCGGAACGATCAGCAACAATGGCGGGGGAAGCATTGCGACTTTTGCCGCCAGCGCGGCTAACAACATCACGCTTGGCGGTGCGAATGATTTTAACCAAGTCAACATCAGCAACGGGAATAACGTCACGCTGAACGACGCGAATACGCTCGTGCTTGGTGCGTCGACAGTTTCCGGTACCTACAGCGCAACCGCGGGTGGGGCAATAACAACAGCGGGTACGCTGGCGTTGAATGGCGTGACAAATACGATTACGTCCACCGGCGCGGCAACCGACGTAACGATATCCAACGCAATCACGCACAATAACGCGTCTGCCAGCACGCTGACCCTTAAGGGCAAGCAAAACGTGGTTTTCGCCACTGGCGGCAGCGTTGCGGCGTCGAGTGGAACTCTTGCGGTTACATTGAATTCTGATTCGGACGCGACGGGTGGAGGGGCGATTTCGATGGCGTCGGGCACATCGATCGCTTCGAATGGAGGCGACATTACCCTGGGTGGCGGTGCAACGCCCTCAGCGGTGGCAGCGATTGGCAACGCCACTTATGCGAACGGTGTGACGATTTCGGGTGCTACGCTTACCGCGGGTGCCGGTAATATTTCAATACTTGGACAGGGATTTGCAGGTGGCGCGGGCCCAAGTCAGGGCGTACGCATTGCGAATAACGTTGGTACCGCCGCCTCGGTCACCAGCACTACTGGAACCATAGGCATTACCGGCACGGGCGGAAATTCCGTAAGCGGCGGGCAGGGCGTAATGCTGGACGGATACGATCAGAATTCCGCATTTAGTTCTGCCACGGTTTCCAGCAACAGCGGGGCTATTACGATAACCGGGAACGGCGCGACCAATGGCGGCGATGGCCTTATTCTCCGTATCGGCGGCGCGGTGCAATCGACCAGCGGCGATATTATTCTGAACGGAACGAGCAACGGGCCGACGGGAATCGGCGTGAATTTTGGCGGTTTTTCGGGGCATTTTGGTTCAGCGCAGACCGGAGCTGCCGGCAATATCACAATTACCGGCGTCAGCAACGCAACAACCGGCAGCCAGAATGTCGGCGTCGGGTTTTTCTATGCGGGCAGTTTCGCGCAAACGGCGGCGGGCAATCTGACCATCACCGGAACGGGCGGATCGGGCGGAAGCTCTAACGATGGCGTGCTGGTGGTGGGCGCGCGCGTCACGACGGGTTCGGGACTGCTCAGCGTCACCGGCACCGGCGGCGGAAATGCAGGCACGAATCACGGCGTTCGTCTTGACTCGGAAGCAGCTTCAGGCTTGGGTGGAACGATCGAGGCGACGGGTGCAGGCAGCGTAGTCGTCATCGGCACGGCTGGATCCGGTGGAAGCGGCATTAACTCGAGCAATTCAGGCGGCGCTTTCACCGATCGTATCGGCAGTGCGACGATGACCGGCAATATCACGTTGAAGGCCGATAGCATCGACGTCGCGAACAATATCAGCATTATCACCAATACGGCTGGCGGCACGCGCAACGTTTATTTGCTGCCGAAAACGGGCGGCACGGCGGCAAGCATCGGTGGTGCAGCGGGATTCGACCTGACACAGGGTGAACTCACCAATATAAGCACGAATGTAAACCAGATCGTCGTCGGTGAAGATGCTGCACCGACGGTGACGGCTGGCGTGATCACGACAGCCGGTGGCGGCGCAGTCAATATTGGTGCGCGCAATCTAACGCTATCCGGCACCAGCATAAGCGCAGGTGGAAATGCGCTCACAGTGACCGGCGGCAAAACCCTAACCCTTAAAGCGTCGACTGGCGCCGTGGACGGCAATGCCGGCGCGGGTGTTGACTTTGCTGCCGGGACTCTCAACATCAATGCGGTAGCCGGCATCGGCAGCACCAATCAGCTTTCGACCAGCACGGGTTCGCTCGCGGCGGCGAATACGACTTCAAACAACGTCAGCGTCACGAACAATCAGTCTTTGAATCTGGGAGGCGGCAGCACGGTAACCAACGCCGCCTCGGGTGGCAGCATTACCGTTGCGGTAACCGGCAACGATCAGGACTTGACGATCGGCAACACCGTTAGTACGGCGGGCGGCGGGGCGATCGACTTATCGGCGGCAAGGCACGTGATTTTCGCGCAAGGCGCAGGCATAACCGGCGTGTTGACGACTGGCACGGCAACGTTGACTGCCGACACTGCTGGCGCGGGGAATACGACGCGCGGTGCAATTCAGGGCAACGCCGCGGTGGCGACGGACGTATCGGCGACCACGCTCAATGCAAATGCCGGCTCGGGTATAGGGACGGGCAATGCGCTAGAGACGGTTGTTGCAAATCTTGGACTCGTCAATAACGTGTCGGGCCCGATCACGATCGGCGACAACTCCGCCGCTTTGGCGGTTACAGGAATTACCCAGACCGGCGGCGGCACGGTGACCGTGAGCAATGCGGGTGGCGGCATCAACTTTACCGGTGCGGCGTCAGTCGCCGGGGGAACTTTGAGCGTCACAGCGACAGGCGCGATAACTCAGGGTGCGGTGGCATTGACGGGCACCACGCTGATCGCGAAAACGCTCAACAACGCGGGTGCGGCGATCACGCTGAACAGCGCGACGAACGATTTTACTTCGGTGGACTTGCGCGCGCGCGATGCGGCCGATGGTGCGAACGCAGCAGGGGCGATTACCTACAAGGATGCGACCGGGTTTGACGTTGCGACGATCGCGACTACGAGTACGGTGACTTTGACCGGTGTGGCAGGCGCGATCACGGACAGCGGCGCGATCACGGGCACGACGCTGACTACGAGTTCGGCGGGCGGCACGGTGCTGGATTTCGGGCACTCGGTGACCGCGTTTAATGCGACGAACACGACGAGTGGTGACATTCAGCTCGCCAATAATTCGGGGGCCGGAACGCTCGCCGTTACCGGCATCGCCGAGTCCGGCGGGGGTAACGTTGTATTGAACAACAGCGGCGCGGGTGGCGGCATCAACTTTACAGGTGCTGCAACCGTCACCGGCGGCAATGTGAATTTGACGGCAACGGGTGCAGTAACGCAAGGTGCCGTTGCGCTGACGGGGAACACGCTGACAGTGAAAACGCTGAACAACGCGGGTGCGGCGATCACGTTGAGCAGTGCGACGAACGACTTTACGACGATTGATTTGCGCGCGCGCAACGCCGTCGACGGCGCCAACGCGGCGGGTGCGATCACTTATAAGGATGCGAACGGGTTCGACGTTGCGACGATCGGCACGACGAGCACGGTGAATCTGACGGGTGTGGCAGGCGCGATCACGGACAGCGGGGCGATCACGGGCACGACGCTGACCACGAGTTCGGCGGGTGGCACGGTGCTGGATTTTGGGGACTCGGTGACGGCATTTAATGCGACGAACACGACGGGCGGCGACATTCAGCTGGTCAATGCGGCGGCGCTGCTGACGGTCACGGGTATCAGCCAAACCGGTGGCGGCAATGTTAACGTCAACAATACCGGCAATCTGACGACTTCAGGTCTTATCAGCACGGCGGCCAATGGGAACGTCGATTTGACCGCGACCAACGGAGTGTTGACGATCGGTGCGGCGGTGACGGCGGGCGGCACGGGTGTTGCCACGCTGACCACGACCGGGGTCACCAAGAACATTGACTTCACCGGCGCCAGCACCTTGACCGCCGGCAGCGCCAGTTTGACGGCGACCGGCGCGGTGACCAGCGGGACGGCGGCGACCGATATCGACACCAGCGCCAACAACGGCACGATCACGGTGATTGCCGGAACCAGTCTAGGCACGGCTCCCAATCCGCTCGAAGTGAATCCCGGCACGGGCACGATGAATTTTACCGCCACCACTGGCGGCATTTTCGTTGACCTGTCAGCGGGTAATTTGCTGTTCAGCAAGCTTGCGACCGTGAGCGCGGCGGGCGCGGGGCAGACGATTCAATTCTCGACGGCAGTCGGCAACATCCAGGTCGACAACACGGGCGGGTTGAATGCGAACACGGTGAATGACAACTTCGTGTTGACCTCAGCCACCACAATTGCCGAGAGTGGCGGAGCATTGATCAATGCCGCCTCGCTTACGACGACGTCGGTCGGCGGCACGTTGCTGGGAAGCGCCAATACGATAGGCACCTTCAACGCGACGAACTCAGGCAGCGGCAATATTCAGTTCACCAATACCGCTGGTCCGTTGTTTGTGACGGGCATCAGCCAGGCCGGCGGCGGCAGTGTCCAGATCGACAACACCGGTGCGCTTACGAGCAATACGGCCGCGATTACGACCGGCGGCGGCAATCTTGTTCTCAATACGAGCGGGACGATTACGCTTACGCAAAACGTCACCGCCGGCGCGGGGACCGTCACGCTGAATCCGAGCGCGGGCGGCGTAAGCCAGACCGGCGGCACGCTGACAGCGGCGAATCTGGAGTTGACCGGCGCCGGCACGTTCGGTCTGAATCAGGCTACCAATCATCTGACCGGCAATCTGGCGGCAAACGTTGCGGGCGCCGTTACGTATCAGGATAGCGGGGCAGTGGCGGTGGGCCCGGCGGGGGCGACCACAGGTCTCACGACGGGTGGATCCAATGTTGATCTGAAAGCCGGTGGCTTGCTGACACTGACCAACGACATCAACGCGGGCGCGGGCACGGTGTATGTGACGAGCGCGACTGGTGTGAACGAGACCACAGGCAAGATACTCGCGCAGAACCTTGGCATCAACGTGACGGGTGCGGGCAACGTAGCAGCGAACAACGCGAACCATTTGACGGGAACGGTCTCGCTGAAGACCGCGAACGGCACGATCACGTATCAGGACGCGGGCGCGGTGACGGTGGGCACGGTAGGCGCGTCGGGCAATTATGCGGGCACGGTGGGCATAGATTCGAGCGGCGGCGGTAGCAATGTGGACATTCTGTCCGGCGCGGGCGGGATCACGCTGAACAACGACATCAACGCGGCCGCAGGCACGGTATATCTGACGAGCGCGGGTGCGGGCGCAGGGATCACGGAAGCGGGTGCGGCGAAGATATTGGCCGGTAATCTCGGTATGAACGTGACGAGCGCGGGCAATATTGCGGCGAACAACGCGAACCACGTGGTCACCGCGGTCACGGCGCAGACAGCGAACGGCACGGTTAAATATCAGGACAGCGGCGCCACCAGCGTGGGCGCGCTTGGCGCGTCGGGCAACTATGCGGGTACGACGGGAATCGACACGAGCGCGAGCGGCAATAACGTGGACGTGAAGACGGGCGGCGTACTGACGCTCGCGAATGACATTAACGCGGGCACGGGCACGGTGTATGTGACGAGCGCGAGTGGCGTGAACGAGACCACGGGCAAGATACTCGCGGCGAACCTGGGTATGAACGTGACAGGGGCGGGCAATATAGTGGCGAACCAGTCGAACCACGTGACGAGCGTGGTATCGATGAAGACCGCAAACGGCACGGTGCAATACCAGGACACGGGCGCGGTGACGGTGGGTTCGATCGGTGCGTCGGGCAATTACGCGGGGACGACGGGCATTGATTCGAGCGGCGGCGGTGGCAATGTGGACATTCTGTCCGGCGCAGGCGGGATCACGCTGAACAACGACATCAACGCGGGTGCGGGCACGGTGTATCTGACGAGCGCGGGCGCTGGCGCGGGGATCACGGAAGCGGGTGCGGCGAAGATCACCGCGAACACGGTGGGCATGAACGTCACTGCGGCGGGCGATATCGTTGCGAACAACGGCAACGTGGTGAACGTGCTGGGCGCGAAGACGGCGAACGGCAACGTGCAGTTCAAGAACACGCAGGCCTTGGGCGTGACGACGGTGGGTGCGTCGGGCAACTTCGCGGGCACGACCAACGGTATTGATACGAGCACGACGACGGGTAAGACGGTGGACGTGCTGTTGACGGCGGGTGCGTTGACGCTGAACAACGACGTGACGACGAACACGACGGGTAACGTGTATCTGACGGCGGTGACGGGCATCAGCGAAGCGGGTGCGGCGAAGATCACGA
>Ga0265314_10001501_pt1 | contig 25863 bp, 20 predicted proteins | sample 4126metaG_FD_203106 | JGI IMG/M metagenome (GOLD analysis project Ga0265314, IMG submission 203106) | Rhizosphere microbial communities from Carex aquatilis grown in University of Washington, Seatle, WA, United States - 4-1-26 metaG | ecosystem: Host-associated > Plants > Roots > Rhizosphere >... | reverse complement strand
CAACTCGCCGCGGCGGCCGGTAGACTCGCGCGTGCCTATGCTGGGCGGCAAAAGGCCGATACCGAAGCCGTGCAGAAAGCCGTCGTTGATAGTGAACCCGCGCTCGGCGATCACGTCGCCGGCATCGAGCACATCTTCGCTCGTCGCGCCCGCGCGCAGCGCCTTCACGCAGCGCTCGTAGGCCTCAAGCGTCGTATCCCACAACTTGCGATACAGCTCGCCGGGTTCGGTGCCGATGAATATCGGCCGGTGCATCTGCCCCGAATAACCCCAGTGGCTCACGCTGATCTCGGTATTGATCACGTCGCCGCGCGCGATCACGCGGTTGGACAGGTTCTGCCGCGGCACGCACGCGCCCGCGCCGTCTTGCGCGCCCGACGACAGATAGCACAAATGCGGCAGCCCGCCGCCGTGCAACGCAGTCGATTCGACGATGGCGCCCAACTCGTACTCGCGCATGCCCGGCTTCACGTTGTCGATCAGGCTTTGCAGCGCGGCGTCGGTCAGTGCGGCGCCTTTTTTCAACCAGTCGATCTCTTCCGCGCTCTTCACGAGCCGCAGGCGGCGAAACGCGCGCGTCACGTCCTTGAATTGCCAGCCGGCGAGCACACGCTGCCACGCGAGATAGCTTTGCACCGGCATGTCGCCGACGTAACCGAGCGTCGCCTTTGCGAGGCCAGCATCGACCAGGTGGTTCGCAATCGACGCCGCGGAACTCGCCCCGCCCCATTCCGTGCGGATCGCGGACGCTTCGCGCGCGTTGGGCACGTGATTGAACGATTGCACGAACATGACGGGCTCGTGCGCGGCAGTGACGACGACGTAGTTGGTGCGGTTGCCGAGAAAGCCGGACAGGTAATGAATATCGGCATGATTGTGCCGCGAAACGCCGGAATCGCCGTAGACCACCAGCGCGTCCAGCCCTTCAGCCGTCATCAGCGCACGCGCAGCCGCATGCCGGCGCGCAAACTCGGCGGCGGAAAACCTCGGATACAGCGTTTCGCTCATGCGCTTTTGCTTTTCACGATTTCGGCATTCCGAATTGCTGCGTGAGCCAGTCGGCCATTTGCGTCTGATACATATAGCGGCGGTTGTTGACCACGTGATTGCCGCCTTTGACGATGTTGAGCACCGTCGGGCCCGACGCTTCCGCAGCGATGCGCTCGGCGTTGTACGGCGGCGTCAGGTGGTCGAGCTCGCCGCCGACCACATACAGGGGGCAGGTGATATTTTTCGCCGCGCCCGCGAGCGTCAGCGTCTGCGCTACCGCGCGCGCTTCTTCCATCGTCTTCGCGTGGCTGCGCACCTTGAATGCCTCGCGCGACAATTCGTTGCGCGCATCGAAAACTTCGACCCAGCTGTAAGGTCCCGACAGCGACACACACGCCTTCAGACGCTTTTCGAATGCCGCCGCGCGTGCGGCGTAGTAACCGCCGAGCGACACGCCCATCACGCCGATGCGCGACGCATCGAGATCCTGGCGCGTCTCTATATAGTCGGCGACCGCCCCGACCGGCACCTCGAAGTCGCCGCGGATCGGCAGCGTGTACTCGGCTTCGCCCTGCCCCGGACCGTCGAACGGCAGAGTCGCCATGCCGCGGTCGAGCAGCAGAGTTTCGTAAAAGTCCATCTCTTCCTTGGTCGAATCGAGCCCGACGCAGAGGATGACGACCGGCGGCTTCGCCACTCCCGCGGGCTTGCGCAGGACGCCGGACAGCGTTTTGCCCTCGTACGGGATCGCCACGCGCTCGCCGGGCGGGTTCAAGTGCGGCAGCGCGAGATTGCGGCATTCGACCGTTTTCGCGTGCGCCGCCTTCATTTGCGCAAGATCGTGCACGAACATGAACTTGCCGAAGTGATAGCAGAGCGCTGCGCGCGTGAGATGGCCCGCCGCGCTTGTGTTATAGCCGTCCGCCAACGCCTGGCGCCCGATTTCCTCGTGCACGGCGGCGCGCGCCGACCACGCCGCGCACCATTCGTCCCAGCGCGTAATGCCGCCGGTCACTTCCTCGAAATCCGCGAGGGGCACGCCGCTCGCGACAAACCGCGGCGCCCACGCGCGCAACGCGATCTCTACGCGCTTATCTTTTATCGGAGCATCCATATTTTAAAGTCGAAAAAACCGTGAGCCACAAAGGGCACAGAGAACCCGGAGTAAAACAAAAGTGCAAGGCTTGGCGGATTTGCGTTCTTCCCTGTGACCTCCGTGCTCTCTGTGGCAAAAACGCGTTAGTCAGCCTTGGCGCCCGACGCTTTGACGACCTTGGCGAGGCGCTCGACTTCGGACTTGATAAACGCGTCGAACTGCGCCGGCGACATCGGATGCGGCGTCGCGCCCTGTGTAAGCATGCGCTCTTTCACGTCCGGCGCCGCGAGTATGCTCACCGCTTCCTTGTTGAGCTTGTCCTTCACGTCTTTCGGCAACTTCGCGGGCCCCAGCAGTCCCGTCCACAGGTTGAACTCGAAACCGGGCACGCCCACTTCGGCAGCGCCGGGCAGATCGGGCAGCACGGGCGAGCGCTCCTTCGTCGATACCGCCAGCGCCGTGATCTTGCCGCCCTTGATCAGCGTTACCGCGCCGGTGATCGGCGAAAAGAAAAACGATACGCTGCCGCCGATGACGTTGGTCAGCGCTTCAGGCGTGCCTTTGAACGGCACGTGCACCACGTTGATGCCGGCGGCGAGCTTGAACTGCTCCGCGTTGATGTGCGCGCCGCTGCCTATTCCCGCGGACGCATAGTTGATCTGCCCGGGCTTGCTCTTGGCGAGATCGACCAGATCCTTGACCGTTTTGAGCCCGAGCGAGGGCGTGACGACCAGCACGGTGGGCGTATCGGCCACCAGCGTAATGCCCGCAAAATCCTTGACCGTGTCATACGGCAGCTTGCTGTACAGCGACGCGTTCACCGCGTGCCCGACCGACACCAGCATCAGCGTATAGCCGTCCGGCGGCGCGGCCAGCAGGAGTTCGGACGCAATAACGCCGCCCGCGCTCGGCCGGTTGTCGATTACGACCTGCTGCCCCCAGTGCTCGGTCATTTTCTGGCCGAGCAGGCGTGCGAAAAAATCGGTCGCGCTGCCGGCCGAAAACGGCACCAGCATGCGGATCGGCTTCGCAGGAAACTGGTCCAGCGCGCCGGCCGGGGCTGCGGCCACCAGCAATGCGCACGCGAGCGCCTTCGTTAAATTCGTCATCATCGTCTCCTCGTGGTTACTGGCTCGAGATACCGGCGTCCTTGACCAGCTTCTGGTACCTCACGTATTCGGTCTGCATCAATTTCTTGAAATCCTCCGGCGTGCCGAATGCGGGCGAGGCGCCCTGGCGCAGGAACCGCTCCTTGATGTCGGCCGTCGCGAGAATTTTTTCGATATCGCGGTTAAGCTGCATGACGATCGCGCGCGCCATGCCCGCCGGGGCGACGATGCCGAACCAGCTTTCGCTGCGAAAACCGGGCAGGCCGCTTTCCGCCATCGTCGGCACGCCCGGCAGCGAAGGCGTTGCCTGCGGCGTGCCCACCGCCACCACGTGCAGCTTGCTGTCCTTCAGCATCGGCATCACCGCGGGCAGCGGGAACAGGTACAACTGCACGCGGCCCGCGAGCATCTCGGCGAAAATATCGGGCAACAGCTTGAACGGCACGTGCACGATGTCGATGCCCGCGGCCGCCTTGAACGCCTCGCCGGCAATGTGCGAGGAACTGCCGATGCCGGCCGAACCGAAATTCAACTGACCCGGCCTGGATTTCGCGAGCGCGATCACATCGCTCACCGATTTGACCGGCAGTTGGGGAGACACCACGAGCACGTTCGGCAGCGATGCGACCTGGGTAACGAATACAACGTCTTCCAGCGGGCGGTACGGCGGATCTTTTTGCAGCAACGGCTGCATCAGATGCGGCTGACCGACCATGCCCAGCGTATAACCGTCCGGCGCGCCTTTCGCGACCAGCGTGCTGCCGACGATGCCGCCGGCGCCGGGCCGGTTATCGATGACGACTTGCTGGCCGTAGAGTTCGCTCAATTTCTGACCGAGCACGCGCGCGAGAAAATCGCTCGCCGCACCGGGCGGGAACGGCACGACCATGCGGACCGGCTTGGCGGGATAGGCTTCGGCGCCCGGCGCCATCATGCTCGTCGCACCGCAAGCCAGTATCGGTAGCAGCCATATTCGATGCATTATGAATTCCTCCATCGCCGTTCATTGTACGTTGGCCCGCGCGCGAGGCAGGTTTTAACGCAGTCCAACTTATTTCGTTCCCGCCAGCTGCCGCGCCATCCAGTCGGCCGACTGCGCGCGGTATTTGTAGGCGCGGTTGTTGGCGACGTGGTTGCCATCCTCGATGATCACGAGTTCGACCGGGCCGCGCGTTTCGCGCGCGAGGCGCTCGGCGTCCTGCCACGGCACCACGCGGTCGAGCTTGCCGGTCACGATGTACAGCGGGCACGTGATTTTATCGGCGACACCTTTGAGGCTCAATGTGGCGGCGACCGTACGGGCGGCATCCTGCGTCGCGCAATGCGCGCGCGTGCGAAACGTTTCACGCGTGAGTTCCGGCAGACCGTCCCACGCGGCGCCCATGTCGTACGGACCGGACAACGCGATGCAGGCTTTGATGCGCTTCTCGAAAGCGGCGGCGCGCGGCGCGTAATAGCCGCCGAGGCTCACCCCCCACAAGCCGACGTTTGCCGGATCGATATCGGTGCGCTGCCCGACCCAGTCGACGACTGCTTTGACCGCCGCTTCGTAATCGCCGCGAATCGGAATGTCGTATTCCGACTCGCCCTGCCCCGGTCCGTCGAAGCTGAGCGTCGCAAGCCCGCGCGCGAGAAAGAGCGACTCATAGCTGTCCATCTCCTCTTTCGCCGAATCGAGCCCCATGCACATGACGACGAGCGGCGGCCGCTTTACACCCGCCGGCCGGCGCAACACGCCGGCGAACGACTTGCCTTCGAATGGAATACGCACGTACTCGCCGGCGGGACGCAAATGCGGCAGCGCGAGCTTCCGGCACTCGACCGCTTTCATGTGCGCGGCGCGCATCTCGTTCACGTCGAGCACGAACACGAATTTCGCAAAGTGGTAGCACACCGCGGCAGTCGTCAGGTGCTGCCCCGCCGACAGTTTGAAACCGTCCGCGAGCGCCTGACGGCCGATCTGCTCGTGCACCGCGGCGCGCGCGCTCCACGCGCGGCACCACTCGGCCCAGCGCGAGATTCCGGCGGTGACTTCCTGAAAATCCGTCAGCGGCACGCCGTTCGTGACAAACCGCGGCGCCCAGTGGTGGATGGCGGACGCGACGAGCGCATCGTGTTTCGGTGGGGTGGCGTCATGCATAGGGTCGGACGAGCATATCAGCGTGTATTGCGTGCTTTGTTGAGGTAGGACAAATCCATGTATTTCCCGGGTTGCGCCGGAGGCCCGGCGAGCCCCTCCGACGCCCATACTACGGCGATCACCTGGCGCAAACCATCCGGGGTGATTTGCGGGAGCGGCTGGGCGGCAATCTGGTCGTACGCGCGAGCGGCGGTGGCGCGGTCGATATCGAGCCGCGCGGGCAGGAGCCGAATCGCGGCGTCCTTGTTGCGCGTGTCCTTGAGCCACGCGTAGGCCGCGTCGAACGCGCGGATATAAGCGAGCAATGCGGACTCGTTACGCGCGGCCCAACTGCGCCGCGCCGCGGCGATCGAACCGGGATAGCTCGGAAAATACTCGCCGGTCGTGCCCAGGCTGCGAAAACCGGCGGCGATCAGGTTGCGATCGAACGGTGGATTGAGCAGGCTCGCCACGGTGGCGCCCGACTTCAGCGAATCGAAGCGCTCTTTCGAGCCGCCGATTTCCCGGAACGTGTAATCGCCGTCGGCGAGACCTTTGTCGGCGAGCAATTTGCGCAACAGGAGCGCATAACCGGTGCGCGCGCCATCAACCGCAATGTCGCGGCCTTTGAGGTCCGCAAACGACTGGATGGCCGGCGCCGCGACCAGCGTGAGTTCGGGCGCCAGCGCCTGCGCCATGAATATGAAGAGATCCGAGCCGTGTTCGACGCCGCGCACGACGTGATCGGATTGCTGCAATCCGATGTCGTACTCGCCGCTGGTGAGTTTGGCAAGCTGCTGCGTGGAAGAACCCGTCACCGTTGCTTCAACGTTCACGCCTTCGCGCGCAAAGAGCCGATGCGCCTGGGCCACGTAAAGCGGCCACGAATAGACGCCTTCGGAGATGACGGCGAAGCGGACGAGCGAAGCAGCCCCGCTCATGGATACGGAAACAGCGGTTGGCCGGTCGTATACAAATGATAGAGCGCTTCGAGAAACACGTCGATGCGGTCGTAATTGCGGCGGTTCGCAAACCGGGGGAAACGCAGGTTCTTCACAATCTCTTCACGGCTCATGCCGGCAGCGATCGCCGCTTTTACGCCCGCCTGCACTTCGGACAGCATTTTCGCTTCGTCGAGCACGTCGGCGCGCGTGCCCACGTCGCCGTGGCCCGGCAGAAACAGGTCGACATTGTCCATTGCGGCGATCCGCTGGAGCATTGCGATCCAGCCGTCCATCGACGGCGTGAACGACATGTTAGACCAGTTGTGGTTGGCGAACGGGCCGCCGACGTACAGCGCGCGCGCATGCGGAAAATACACCAGCGTGTCGCCGGGGTTCTGGCCGGGACCGAGATACATGATCTCGACGACTCGCCCGCCCAGCTTGATCGTGACGCGCGAATCGAAAGTCACGTCGGGCAGCACGGTCTTTACTTCGGCGGGATCGAGCTGCAAGGACTTGAAGAACGCGAGGCGGCGCTTGAACTCGAGCTGCTCGTTCTTGACCATGCCGGCGGCCACGTCGCGATGCGCGATGATGGTGGCGCCCACCGCCTTGAACGCCGGATTGCCGTAGAAATGATCGCCGTGCGCGTGAGTGTTGATCACCCACTTGACCGGCTTGTCCGTGATTTTGCGGATGCGCTCGATGAGATCGCGGCCGTGCGCCGGATGCTGGCGCGTATCGATCACGAGCACGCCCTCGTCAGTCACCAGGAACGCGGAGTTCGAAGAAAGGTCGTCGTAAAGAAAATACAGGTCCGGCGCAACCTGCTTCAGTTCGGTCGGCACTCCCTGACGCATGCGGAAATTGTCGAAACGGTCGGTCGACTCCGCCGCCGTGGCGAGCCCGCCGGACAGGGCCAGAACTCCGCCTGTAAGCCACAATCCCGCAATGATTTGGCGCCGCCACTCGCGCATCGCGCACCTTCCACGTGTGTTTGCGCCCGCAGCGTGGAGAATACGTGTTGCGCAACGCTGGCGAACGGCTTGGAGGGGCGATGCTAGAAAACAATAAACCGCTTGTCAATCAAATTACTAAGGTTAATCTGCACGACAATTCGGCGCACCGCAACATAAATAAAGCATCCACAGAATCTGTGGATAAGGTTGTGCAAAACTTCTGTTTGAATACCGCACACGCTGACAGCGCCTAGCCGTTAAACAGATTGCATACTTTTTGGGCACGCGAAATCCGCACGTTGACAGCGGCGCTTATTTTAATACGCGCAACAGGTTGTTGAAGTCGTCAGTCCACACGCGAAAGCCGGGCGGCACGGGAATCTCGGTCGCGACGCTGTGTATCGGGTCCGCTTCGAGCAGCTTGCGGTTGGCGGTCACCAAAACCTGGTCGGTGCTCGCGGTCCAGTAGTTCGGGCCTTCCTCGTTTTCCGGCGAATCCGAAATGAGCACGGCCGACAGACCGAACTCGGTCGCGAGGCTGGCGACGATGGGCGCGATATTGATGAAGCGGTTGGTCGCCTGAAACGCGAGCACGCCGCCCGGTTTCAGGTGACGCAGGTAAATCTCCATCGCCTGCCGCGTCAAGAGGTGCATCGGAATCGAGTCGCCGGAAAACGCGTCCATCGCCAGCACGTCGAACTGCTGGCTGGGCTCGCGCTCGAGACTCAGGCGGCCGTCGCCGAGCACGACCTCGATCTTCGCCGGCGTGTCCTGCATGAACGTGAATTCGCGCTTCGCGACGTCGACGACCTGCGGATTGATCTCGTAGAACCGGAACGTGTCGCCCTTGCGCGCATACGCGATGATGGAGCCCGCGCCGAGCCCGATGATGCCCACCTTGCGCGGCGTGTCGGGCAGGCTCGCGAACATGCGGCCGTAGCCGCTGGTCGTGCCGAAATAGCTGCTCGGGCGCATCCGGTACTGCGGATCCATCAACTGCCCGCCGTGCATGATGCCGCCGTGCACCAGCGAGCGAAACGGCGTCGGCTCCGCGGTCTCGCGCGTTTTCAGCACGCTGTAGAAGTTGCGCATCATGACTCGCGAATTGGCGATCTGGTAGTCGACCGCCTTGCCCGCACCCCACGCGGTGGCGCCGACCACCGCAGCGGAGACGAGCATCACCCACCAAGCCATGCGGAAGGTGCGATAGAGCAGGAGCAGCGCGCACGCGATCAGCCCGATCGCGAGTTCGAAGTAGCCGGTCAGCACGTACGGCGCCACGAGGCCGACCAGCAGGCCGCCGAGCGCGCCGCCGAGCGAAATCATCAGGTAATAGCGCGTGAGGTAGCGCGGCGCGGGCTTCAGCAGGGTCAGTTCGCCGTGGCAGAACATGCAGCACACGAAAAGCCCGGCGAGATACATCGGCACGACGAGTTTCAGATTGAGCGAGTCCGAATACCACGCCATCACCGGCAGCAGAATCGCCGCCAGCAGCAAAAACACGTTGCGGCGGTACCAGCGCGGATGGTCGAAGCACAGGATGAACGTCGCCAGGTACAGCGACAGCGGCAGGATCCAGAGGAAAGGCAGCGACGCGACGTTCTGGCAGATGTGGTTGGTGAACGCAAGCAGCAGGAACGACGCCATCGCCGCGAGCGTCAGCCACGTCAACTGGCGCAGCGCGTGCGGCGGCGCTTCCACCGTGGCTTCATCCACCGGCGAGGCGGCGGCGACGGCCGCATCCGCCCGCGCGCTCGAAATCGCCGCGTAGGCGCACAACGCGACGAACAGCGCGTAACACACCGACCAGGCGATCGACTGCGTCAGCGTCGACACCCACGGTTCGACCATCACCGGATAGGCGAGCAGGGCGAGCAGCGAGGCGAGATTGGACAACGCGAACAGGCGGTACGGAACGACGTGAAAACGCCGCGCAAACCATGCCTGCAGGAGCGGGCTGGTCGTCGACAGAATGAAATACGGCAGGCCGATGGTCAGCGTCAGCAGCCCCAAAATGCGCCAGCTCGGGTTTTCCTCGCCCTGCGGCTTCCACGCGACGTCCGGCGTGATCGGCAGCACCACGAGGCTCAGCACGAGCAGCGCCACGTGCAGTATCGCCTGCCGTTTCGGCGTCAGGCGGCGCGTCGTGTAATCCGCGTAGGCATACCCGACCAGCAGCACCATCTGGAAAAACACCATGCAGGTCGCCCACACCGCGGCGGATCCGCCGAACCACGGCAGGATCTGCTTCGCGATGATGGGCTGCACGAGAAACAGCAGGAACGCGCCGAGGAAAATCGCGGTGGCGTAAAGAATCATTTCAACAACCCGGGTGATAGACGAAAAGCGGCGATTCTAGCAGGCTTGAGACGCGCCGTGCCCGTCGCAAACCGCGGGCACCGGCGAAAAATTGCGGACAGGCGCCCGCGGATCAGGACAGCTTGCCGCCGGAGGATTTATTTGCCCAGCATCGCGGCGCGCAGACGCCCGTCGACCGGCTTGTCGCCGATCCAGATATGCAGCATCGCGCGGAAGAAGTCCTCACCCGGTATGGTGATGCGCTCCTGGCCGTCGACGATCACGCGCGTGCCCACGTCGGGCAGGTAATCGAGATGGACCACGCTGCCCTTGTTGATCGCCTTCAACGAACTCATCATCGTGTTCAGATCGCGGATTCTTTTTTCGAGGAGCGCCAGTTCGTGCGGCACCAGGTTCGCGGCCAGCGCGTTGTTCATCGACGAAATCAGGTCCTGCGCGGTGACCTCGCTCGAGAGGATATGCATGGACACGCGCTTGGGCCCGGGGTCGGCAAAGACCGCCGCGCTGTCGGTTTTCTTCTGCGTAAGATACAGGCTGCCGATATAGACCTTGAGGAACGCGAATTTGTGGCGCACGCCCGCGCCGTTCAGCACGAGTTCCGGCACCCCGCTCGCCAGCACGACTTTGTCGTCGATTTTCACGCCATCGATGTCGACCGCGCGCGCCGTGGAAACACCGGCGGCAGCGGCCAGAAAAAGCAGGGCGAGAAAGATTTTCATGAAGGTTCCGGTCTGCATGGATATCCGAGAGTGTATCAGAGCGCCTCGAAGACACCGGCGGCGCCCATGCCGGTGCCGATGCACATCGTGATCATGCCGTATTTCTTCGTCTGCCGGCGCATGCCGTGCATGAGGGTCGCCGCACGCACCGCGCCGGTGGCGCCCAGCGGATGGCCCAGCGCGATCGCGCCGCCGAGCGGGTTGACCTTCGCCGGATCGAGCCCGAGGTCCTTGATCACGGCGAGCGACTGCGCGGCGAACGCTTCGTTGAGTTCGATCCAGTCGATGTCGTCGAGCTTGAGCCCGACCTGGTGCAGCACTTTCGGAATCGCCTTGACGGGGCCGATGCCCATGATTTCCGGCGGCACACCCGCCACCGCGTAACCCATGAAACGCCCGAGCGGCGACAGCTTGAAGCGCTGCATCGCCGCCTCGCTCATCAGCACGACCGCCGCCGCGCCATCCGACATCTGCGAGCTGTTGCCCGCCGTCACGCTGCCCCTGGCAGCGAACACGGGCCGCAGTTTCGCGAGACCTTCGGGCGACGTATCGCGGCGCGGGCCTTCGTCGTTGGTTGCCGTGCGGTGCCTGATGGCAACCTCGCGCGTATTCAGGTCGGGCTGGTGTTCGACGATGTCGTACGGCGTGATCTCCGCCTTGAACTCGCCCGCGTCGGTCGCGCGCAGCGCGCGGCGATGGCTTTCCGCGGCAAACATGTCCTGCTGCTCGCGCGTGATGTTCCACTGCTGCGCGACATTTTCCGCCGTAATGCCCATGCCGTAGCCGATCGCGATGTTTTCGTCCTTGTCGAAAATCGCCGGGCTGAACGAAGGTTTGTTGCCGCCCATGGGCACCATGCTCATGCTTTCGGTGCCCGCCGCTATCATCACGTCGGCCTCGCCGAGCCGGATGCGGTCGGCGGCGAGCGCGACGGCCTGCACGCCCGACGAGCAGAACCGGTTGATCGTCATGCCCGACACCGTATTCGGAAAACCCGCGAGCAGGAGCCCGATGCGCGCGACGTTCATGCCCTGCTCGGCTTCCGGCATCGCGCAACCGACGATTACGTCGTCGATCACGCCGGTGTCGAGACCCGGGCACTGGCCCAGCGCCGATTTCAGCACGTACGCGAGCATGTCGTCGGGCCGCGTGTTTCTGAACATGCCGCGCGGCGCCTTGCCGACCGGCGTGCGCGTGGCGGCGACGATGTAGGCGTCCTGAACTTGTTTGGTCATGGCGTTTCTCCGGAGAACGGGATCGACGGCTAATTCCGCAACGGCTTGCCCGTTTTCAGCATCTGCTCGATGCGCGCCTGCGTTTTTTCGGTCGCCAGCAATTCCATGAAGTGCCCGCGCTCGAGATCGAGGAACCATTGCTCGTCGACCAGGCTGCCGGCGTCGACGTCGCCGCCGCACATCACGTCGGCGATTTTACTGCCGATCAGGTAGTCGTGTTCCGAGATGAACTTGCCCGCGTACATGTTGGCGATGTACGCCTTGATGGTCGCCGCGGCCGAGCGGCCGAGCACCGGAATATCGTGCGGCTTCAACGGCGGCCGGTAGCCGGCTTCCGCCAGTGCGCGCGCCTCGGCCTTGGCGATCGCGAGCAGTTCGAACCGGTTCATGACGATGCGGTCCGACGCGCGCAAATAGCCGATCTCGCGCGCGTGCTCCGCGCTGCGCCCGACCTGCGCCATCGCCACCGCCTCGAAATACCGGCGCAGGAACGGGAATGCGTCGCCGCCTTTTGCGTCCTGGGCCGCGCGCAATGCAAACTCCTTGCACCCGCCGCCCGCCGGCAAAAGCCCGACCCCGACTTCGACGAGCCCAATGTAGCTTTCCATCGTCGCAACGGCGCGATCGCAGTGCATGACGAACTCGCATCCGCCACCGAATGCAAAGCCATCGACCGCCGCGACCGTCGGCACCATCGAATACCTGAGTTGCTGCGACGTAAACTGGAATTGCTCGACGAGATGCTCGACTTCGGCGAGCTTGCCCGCCATCAACTGGTCGGCGACGTTCAACGTGCGCGCGGCTTTGAGCACCGCGGATTCCGCCGCGCGCTTGAATTTCCTGAACAACGCGCCGGCCGCGGAAGGCTTGGACGGCTGGCCGCCGCCCGCCGGCGTCTTCTTCAGATTGGCGCCGACCGAAAACGGCGGCTCGGTCTGCCAGATCACCAGCGCCGCATAATTGCGCTCGGCCTCGTCGATCGCCTGCAGCACGCCGTCGAGCACGTCGTCGCCGATCGCGTGCATGCGGCTCTTGAAGCTGACGATCGCAATGTCGTCGCCGGTGTGCCAGCAGCGCACCGCATCGGTCTCGAATATCGTCTGGCCGTATTGCACCGCTTCGCCGAGTACGCGGTCGGGAAACAACTGGCGCTGGTAGACGGGCAGGGTCGAGCGCGCGACATTGGATTTCGTGACCGGCGAATACGAGCCTTCCGGTGCGTGGACTCCCGTGCGCTGCGGCTCGGTGATCCACGCCGGCAGCGGCGCCGCCGTCATCGTCTTGCCGGCCCTGATGTCGTCGGCGATCCACTGCGCAACTTCACGCCAGCCCGCCGACTGCCAGATCTCGAACGGCCCCTGGTTCCAGCCGAAGCCCCAGCGGATCGCGAGATCGAGGTCGCGCGCGTTGTTCGCGATGTCGGCGAGGTGCACCGCGCAGTATTGAAACGTGTCGCGGAAAATAGCCCACAGGAACTGCGCCTGCGGGTTCGACGACGCATGCAGCTGCGCGAATTTCTCCGCCGCGTTCTTGTTCTTGAGAATCTCGACGATCGCTTCGTCGGCCTTGGCGCCCGCGACGCGGTAAGCGCCCGACGCCACGTCGAGCACCTGGATGTCCTTGCCGGCTTTCTGGTAAACGCCGCGCCTGGTTTTCTGGCCAAGCGCGCCGGTATCGATCAGCCTTTTCAGCCAGTCGGGAATCGCGTAATACGGGTGCCACGGATCGTCCGGCAGCGTGTCCGCCATCGTTTTCACCACGTGCGCAAACGTGTCGAGCCCGACGACGTCCGCAGTGCGGAACGTGGCACTTTTCGGGCGTCCGATCAGCGGGCCGGTCAGCGCGTCCACCACGTCGAAGCCGAGTCCGAACTGCTGGGCATGGTGGATCGTCGCCAGCATCGAAAAGACGCCGACGCGGTTGGCGATGAAATTCGGCGTGTCCCTGGCGCGGATCACGCCCTTGCCGAGCGTGGTCACCAGAAATTTTTCGAGATCGTCGAGCAGCGACGCATCGGTGCGGTCGCATGCGATCAACTCGACGAGATGCATGTAGCGCGGCGGGTTGAAAAAATGCACGCCGCAGAAACGGTGGCGCAGATTTTCGGGAAACGCCTGCGCGAGCGTATTGATCGAAAGACCGGACGTGTTGCTCGCGAAAATCGCGTGCTCGCCCAGATGCGGCGCGACCTTGCGATAGAGATCCGTCTTCCAGTCCATGCGCTCGGAAATCGCCTCGATCACGACGTCGCATTCCTTGAGCAGATCGAGATGCTGATCGTAATTCGCGGGCCGGATCATCGCCGCTTTGCGCGCGACCGCCAGCGGGCCGGGTTCGAGCTTTTTGAGGTTGTCGATCGCCTTCAGCACATTGCCGTTGGGGTCGCCGTCTTTCGCCGGCAATTCGAACAGCAGCACTTCGACGTTGGCGTTGACGAGGTGCGCGGCGATCTGCGCGCCCATGACGCCGGCGCCAAGCACGGCCGCCTTGCGCACGATAAACGGTTGATTGGATGGCATGAACTTGCCCTCTCCGCGGGGACGGGAATTTTAGCACGGGCGCACCCGCGCGACCTCGATAAAAAGCCGGGGCTGTCCCCGGCTTTTGCCCGATTGCAACCGGCTAGAACGCGTGCGAGTACTGGACGCTCACAATGTCGACTTGAAGATTGTAGTTGCCGCTGACGATTCCCTGCTGCCCCGCCGCCGCCGCCGTCCCTTTGATGCGCGAGATCGCGGCGTCGCTCATGAACAGATGCGCGTAGCCGAAATCGAGCGTGCCTTCTTTGGTGACCTGGTATTTGCCGCCCACCGCCAGCCAGGTCCGGTTGTTGTCCGGCAAAATCGTCGAACGATGCGTGCTGTCCGGCACCGGGGTGGAATCGTACGCAACGCCGAACTTCCACGTGAGATCTTCTTTCCAGCGGTAGTTCAAGCCGATACCCGCCCGGTAGGAATCCTTGAACTGGAAATCGAGCACGTCGGCGGCAGTCCCCGCAGGCGACGCGCCCAGACCGGTGGATGTCAGCACCAGCGGTATGCCCTGGATCCGGCTCCACCGCGTCCACGTTACGTCGCTCAGCAATTGCCATTTGTCGTTGAACGCATGAGAAAGCGCAATCGAAGCCGTATCGGGAAAAGCTACTTTGGCGATCGCGGCAGCATTGCCCACCCCGTTGATAGCGACGTTCCCGGTGAGGTCGTGGCTCACCGCGGACCGATACGTCACGCCCAGCCGCGTTTTCGGGCCTGCGTTTATCATCGCGCCGACATTCCAGCCAAAACTGCCGTCCTTGAGCGTAACCGACTCGGCGGCGGAAGCAGCCACCAGCGAAAACGATCGATCAAGCTGAAGATTGGTGCGCTGGTAACTCAGTCCGGCGCCAAAGGAGAACGTATCGTTGACTTTATAGGCGACACTCGGATTGAAATCATAAGTCTTGAGATCGACTTTCTGCGACTGGAAACGGCCGATGAAAGTCGAATCGTATTGGGTTTTCAGGCCGAACGGCGTCGAAACCCCGAATCCGGCCCACAACTTAGGGGTGATCTCGTAAGTTATGTAGAAATTTCCCAAGGGTATCCAGGTGCCACCCGCGTCGCCGCCATTACCTCCCCCCGCGGGTGCAGGCAGACCGGTGCCGGCCCCCAGCGGCGAACGCGACGCACCGTCGTCCGTGAACTTGGCCGTCGGGCGAATCAGGGCCGCGCTGCCGGACACCCGCAGCCCCGGCAAGTAGGCCATGCCGGCAGGGTTGAAGTACACCGTGCTCGAATTTTCCGCCGCGGCGGCCTGGCCGGAATAAGCGTTACCCAGGCCGCTCGCATTTTGCTCGATGAGCGCAAACCCGGCTGCGTGGCCGGCCGTCGTCCAGCCCGCCAGCGCCGCGACGACCCCGGCGCGCATGATACGGTTCGTTTTTCTCATACCCCCCTCACTTTTAGACTCGGACCTTTTTATATTGATGCAAAACTGCATAGGTCGCATCTTACGCATCCCGTTTTTATTTACAACGGTCTTGCGGATTATTGTTGCACCGATACCACACGCGGGCGGCCCTGCGCGTCGACCGCGACATAGGTCAGCGTCGCTTCCGTGACTTTCACGGTCTTGACCTTCTCGGGATTGCGCTCGGCGTAGACCTCAACGCTGACCGTGATCGACGTGCGCCCGACTTTAACGACTTCCGCATAAAAGCTCACCACGTCGCCGATCATCACCGGCTGCCGGAATACGAACGAGTTGACCGCGACGGTCGCGACCCGCCCGCGCGCGTGCCGGATGGCGGGGATGCTGCCCGCTATGTCGACCTGCGACATCACCCAGCCGCCGAATATATCGCCGGTGGAATTGGCGTCCGCCGGCATGGGGACGACCCTGAGGGTCGGATGTCTGCCGGCCGGGAGAACGTGGGGTTGCTGGTCTGTCATGACGATTAATCCCAAAGGATGAAGGATGAAAAAAAGATGCCGCGCGCGGGTTCTACCTTCATCCTTGCATTTAGTCAGTGTCCCGAATACATCTGGTCGAGTTCGGCCTTGAACTTTTCCATCACGCGGCTGCGGCGCAGCTTGAGGGTCGGCGTAAGCAGACCGTTATCGACGGTCCACGCATCGAGTGTCGCGTGGATGCGGCGCACCTGCGCGTAGCCGGGAAATTCCTTCATCAGGGCCGCGATGCGCGCCAGCAGCGCTTTTTCGACCGCCGGCTCGTGCACTGCCGCCGCGTCCGCCGCGAAACCATGTTCCGCGGCGAATTTTTCCCACTGCCTGCGGTTCAAGGTCGTCAGCACGCTCAAGTACGGCTTGCCTTCGCCGATCAGCATCACCTGTTCGAACAGGGTATCGTTGGAAATTGCCGCTTCGATGTCGACCGGCGGAATTTTTTCGCCGTTCGACATGACGATGATCTCTTTGAGCCGGCCCGTGATGAAGACATGGCCGCCCTCGTCGATGCGCGCGGTGTCGCCCGAGTTCAACCAGCCGTCCGCGCCTATCATCGCGCGCGTCGCTTCCTCGTTGTTCCAGTAGCCGAGCATCACGTTGGGGCCCTTGATCATGAGCGCGTCCTTGTCGCCTACCCTGATTTCGACGCCGGGCACCGCCTTGCCGACGCTTGCCGGCACGTTGTCCTGCGGCCTGTTCGCGCACGCTACCGGACTCGTCTCGGTCATGCCGTAACCCTGCAGGACGTTCAGGCCGAGCGCGATGAAGACGCGCGAAATTTCGGGCGACAAAGCAGCGCCGCCCGACAGCGCGGCACGCAACCTGCCGCCCAGCCGCGCGAGCACCTGCCGGGCGACGAGCGCATCGAGCAGCGGCCACAGCAGGAAAGACAGCCGCCAGTTGGCGCGGCCCTGCAGATACTCGAAGCGCGCAAAGCCGATGTCGACCGCCAGCGCGAACAACTTTTGCTTGAGCTTCGAGGCATCGTCGAGCTTCGACTTGATGCCGGTGTAGATGCGTTCGTAAATCCGCGGCACCGAAATCAGCACGGTCGGCCGCACCTGCTGCAGGTCCTCCCCCAATTGCTGGACCGAGCGCGCAAACGTCATCGTCGACCCTGACATGATCGTGAGGTAATAGCCGCACGTGCGCTCGAAGGTATGCGACAACGGCAAAAACGACAGGAAGAGATCGCGCGGCTCGATGGTCATGACCTGCAGGCATGCGGCCGCGTTGGTCAGAATGTTGCGGTGGCTCAGCATCACGCCCTTGGGCCGCCCGGTGGTCCCCGACGTATAAACGATGGTGGCCAGCGCCGCGGGATCGCGCGGCACGTGGCGGGTTGCGCCGCCTTCGTCCGGCAACCATTGCTCGACCGATTGCAGCCGCCGCTCGGCGGTCGCCGCCGGCTGCGCTTCGACGGTGAGTATGCGCACCAGACAACCCAGATGATCGCGCACCGGCGCAAACGCTTTCCACTGCTCGTTGGTGCCCAGCAGCAGCACCTTGCAGTTGGCGTCGTTGAGGATATAGGCGACGTTGTCGCAGCGGTCCTGGGTATACAGCGGCACGACTATCAGGCCCAGTCCCAGCGCCGCCTGGTCGAAGATCACCCATTCGTGCGAATTGCGCAGCATCACCGCGACACGGTCGCCGGCCGTCAGCCCGTCGCGCTCGAGCGCGGCCTGCCAGCGCGCGATCTGGCGGTCGATTTGCGCCCACGTGTAGTCGCGCCAGTTCGCGTGCGGCTGGTTGAAGTCGCGATACGCGACGGCCTCGGGCGTGCGCGCGGCGCGCTCGCGAAACAACCCGTCCAGCGTCACCGCTTCCTCCGGCGATATCGCCCGGCCCATCGCTGCCGTCATGACTGCCCCTCGGTATACAGTCTCTTCAGTCCGGTCAGGCTTCAATCCAGGTACAGGTCCGGATAAAGTCGCGCGCCCGGCGTTACCGCGTAGTGCGCAAAATCGGCGACGCCTGCTTCGCGCAATACTGCCTCATCGATATAGAAATTGCCAGTATGCCGGCGGCTGTCGCGGTTGAAAATTGCATACGCGGCGTCGGCCATGATCGCGGGCTTGCGGCTGGCGCGCAGGATCTCCGCCGGAAAATTCACCTCGATCGCCGCCGTCGCGATGGTCGTGCGCGGCCACAGCGAATTGACCGCGATGCCGCGCTCGGCCAGCTCCGCCGCCATGCCGAGCGTGCACATGCTCATGCCGTATTTCGACATCGTATAAGCGGTGTGATTCCTGAACCATTTCGGATCGAGGTTCAGCGGCGGCGACAGGTTCAGGATATGCGGGTTCGGCGATTTCACGAGGTGCGGAATGCACGCCTGCGACGACGCATAAGTGCCGCGCACGTTGACGCCGAACATCAGGTCGAAGCGCTTCATCGGCGTTTGCAGCGTGCCCGTCAGCATGATGGCGCTTGCATTATTGACGAGGATATCGATGCCGCCGAACCGGGCGACCGCGATCTCGACCGCCGCCTGCACCGAGCTTTCTTCGCGCACGTCGACCTGCACGGCGAGCGCGTGTCCGCCGGCCTCTTCGACCTCGGTGGCGACCGTATGTATCGTGCCTGCAAGTTTTGCGTGCGGCTCGACGGTTTTCGCGGTCACTACGATGTTGGCGCCGTCCCGCGCGCACTTCAACGCGATCTCGCGGCCGATGCCGCGGCTCGCGCCCGTGATGAATATGGTTTTGCCTTTCAGCGACATCGTATATTTCCCGTGATTTCGTAATGAAAAAGTTACCCGTAGATTGAATTGTGAAGAGGGAATTTCCTTCGCCCTTCCCCCTTCACCTCTCACTCCCCGCGAAAGCGGGGCTTGCGCTTCTCGACGAAAGCCGTGACGCCTTCCGCGAGATCCTGCGTGCGCGCGCAGCGCCCGAATGCCTGCGCTTCGGCGGCTAGTTGCGCGGTGAGCGGACGCTCGAACGTGCGATTGACGAGCGCTTTGGTTTCGCCGTACGCAACCGTCGGTCCGTTGACGAGCCGGTCCACAATTTTGCCGGTTGCCGTCGCGAGTTCCGCATCCGGCACGACCCAGTTGACGAGACCTGCATCGAGCGCAGTCTGCGCGTCGAAAGTGTCCGACAGCATCATCAACTCGAGCGCCTTGCGCGTGCCGACGATGCGCGGCAGGAAATAAGTGCTGCCACCGTCGGGGCTGGTCGCGATCTTGCTGTATGCGAGCGTGAATTTGGTGTCCGCCGCGGCGATCGCGAGATCCGCCGCCGCGAGCAGGCTGATGCCCGCACCCGCGACCGCGCCATGAACGCTCGCGAGCACGGGCTTGGCCGCCTCGCGCAGTGCGACGATCGCATGATGCAGTTCGGCGGCCAGTTTCTCGACCATGGCCGGCAACGCGGGCAGATTGGCGTGAAACAGCGCGACATCGCCGCCGGCCAGAAATGCGGGTCCGTTGCCGCGCAGCACGATGACGCGCACCGCCGCGTCGTCACGGGCTTCCTCGCATACGGCGCGCAATCGCGCAATCATCTCCGCATCGAGCGCGTTCATGACGTGCGGGCGATTGAGCGTGATGGTCGCCGCGCCTTCGGCTGCCGTATATGTCAGCGATTCAGAACTCATTTTAAAATCCCAAACGGCATTGCGCCGCAGATGAACGCAGATAAACGCGGATGAATTCGACAAACATTCTTACGCCCGCACTTGATTTGTATCTGCGTTTATCCGCGTTTATCTGCGGCTAAGAACTATCAAAAGCTCATTTACGTCCCAGCACTCCGCGCAACGCCTCGAACGTGACCGCCTGCGTGGTCTGGAAAATCTCGGATTTGCCGAGGTCGCGCGGAAAGTCGTCGACCATGATGACTTTGCGCCGCAGCGCGTGCGCTCGATCGAGCATGCCCGACTCGGCCTCGGTGATCACGCCGTGCATCACCGCCTGCTGCGCAAGGTCGTCTGCGAAGCGGCCGCCGATCGTGCCGGCTTTCGCGGCGCCGCGAATTTTCGCTTCGACCGCTTCGGCCGCGACCACCGCGCGCAGCGCGGCTTCGAGCGCGCCGACGGGTTCGTCTTCCGTTTTCGGAATAAAAACACCGGCGGTCAGGCGGTCGCGCGCGGGCCCCGGTGCGAGCAGCGTTTGCACGACCGCGTGGCCGAGCTGGTCGCGCGGCGGATCGAACTCGCGGCCGTACGCAAAAATCACGTAGCGCATCGCGCCGGCGACGAACCGGTTCGGCAGATTGTCGAATAGGCCATGGAATGCCTGCTCGATTTTATGCAATGCGTCCTGCATCGCCCAGTGCAGGAGCGGGAGGTCGTCCGCGGGCCGCCCGCTGTCTTCGTAACGCTTCAACACCGCCGATGCGAGGTACAACCAGCTCAATACATCGCCCAGGCGTGCCGACAGCCGCTCGCGGCGCTTCAACGAACCGCCGAGCACGAACATCGCGGCGTCCGACATCAGCGCAAAGGCGCTGGATAGCCGCGTCAGCTGCTGATAGTAGCGATGCGTATGGGCGTCGCCCGGCGCCGCGACGAAAACCGCGCGCGTGAGCCCCATCCACGCCGTCCGCGCGAAATTGGACACGACGAATGCGACGTGACCGAAGAAGGCAGTGTCGAAATCCGCGAGCGCTTTGTGCTGAGCCGTTTCGCGGGTCGCGGCGATTTCTTTCAGCACGTACGGATGCCCGCGGATCGCGCCCTGCCCGAAAATAATCATCGAGCGCGTGAGGATGTTCGCGCCCTCGACCGTGATCGCGATCGGCACGCTCTGGTAGCCGCGCGCGAGGTAGTTGCTGGGCCCCATGCAGATGCCCTTGCCGCCGTGCACGTCCATCGCATCGTTCATGACGATGCGCGCAAGCTCGGTCAGATGGTATTTGACGATCGCCGATACGACCGACGGCTTTTCGCCCAGATCGATTGCGCCGGCGGTCATCACGCGCGCGGCTTCCATCAAATAAGTATGGCCGCCGATGCGCGCGATCGCCTCTTCGACGCCTTCGAAATTCCCGACCGACATCTTGAACTGCGTACGCACGCGGCCGTAGGCGCCGGTCGTCAGCGCGCACAGCTTCGCCATGCCCGTGCCGTTGCCCGGCAGCGAAATCGAGCGCCCGGCGGCGAGGCAGTTCATCAGCATTTTCCAGCCTTGTCCGACGTAATCGACGCCGCCGATCACGTAATCCATCGGGATGAACACGTCCTTGCCGCAGTTCGGTCCGTTCATGAACACCGCGTTGAGCGGCAGATGGCGGCGCCCGATCTGCACGCCCGGCGTTTTGGTCGGGATCAACGCGAGCGTGATGCCGACGTCGTCATGCTGACCGAGAATGTGGTCGGGATCGTATAAGCGAAACGCGAGACCGAGCAAGGTCGCGATCGGCCCCAGCGTTATATAGCGCTTCTCCCACGTCAGGCGGATGCCGAGCACGCCGGGCTTGCCTTCCCATTCGGCGCGGCACACCACGCCGAAATCCGGAATGCCGCCGGCATCCGAGCCCGCTTCGGGACTCGTGAGCGCGAAGCACGGCATCTCCAAACCCTTCGCGAGGCGAGGCAGGTAATAATTTTTCTGCTCATCGGTGCCGTAATGCAACAGCAGTTCCGCCGGCCCGAGCGAGTTCGGCACCATCACCGACACCGCCGCCGTGCCGCTGCGCGACGTAAGCTTGGTCACCACTTCCGAATGCGCGAGCGCTGAAAATCCCAGCCCCCCGAATTGCTTCGGGATGATCATCCCGAGAAAACCCTGGTCCTTGATGAACTGCCAGACGTTCGGCGGCAGATCGTGCAGTTCGTGCGTGATCTGCCAGTCGTTGAGCATCGCGCATACTTCTTCGACCGGCCCTTCAACGAATGCCTTCTCGCCGGCGGTCAGCGTCGGCTTGGGAAACGCGAGCAGCTTGTTCCAGTCGGGGTTGCCGCTGAACAGATCGCCGTCCCACCAGACTGTCCCCGCATCGAGCGCTTCCTGCTCGGTTTGCGAAACGTGCGGCAGTATGCGGCGGAACAACGCAAGCAACGGCGCGCTCATAACCGCCAGCCGGACCGGCGACGGGTTGAGCAGCAGCGCGCCGAGCGCGAACACCACCCACAGCGCCATCAACACAGACTGCGAAATATCCCCTTCGAATATCAGCACCCCGAAGCCGACGCCCAGCACGCAAGTCCAGCCCAGCCCGCTGTAGCGGCGATAGGCGCACACCCAGACCGCGAAGAATATCGCCAGCAGAATCAGCAGCGCATTGAGATGGGCCACGATAAACAGCCACGCATTCGTCATATTGTTATGTCCTTCTCGCAGCGAGCAGGCGCACTCGCACGGAATCCCCCTTGGCGCACATCAGCATACACGCGCCCCGCAGGGGCGGCAACGCGATAGCGTATCAAACCTATGAGCCAAAGCGGATTTTTGTCTTTGGCGCAGCGCAATACATACAATTAACGGCCGCAATCGCGGCAGCATTGGCGAAGTTGCCTCGCCGTCGGCGGCGGCGTAACGTATGAGTCCAACAGTCGGCGAACGGGGCGCCGCAGGGACGACGACACCGTGTTAGCCGACTTTGTGTCAACTAACGCGGTAATGACGAGACTTCAGAGGGAAAAAGTGTCAACTAATAAGTCAACCAATTTTGTGCCAACCAATTCACGTTAGGAGTCAAAAGGTCGTGATCTCGGAGCTGATGTTCTTGGTCGTTGACCCTTCCGCCTCTGCCCCTGTACCCACTGGTCTTGTTCGAATCAAGGCTACCGACAATCCAGAGTCAAACCCTGTCGTAGCGTTTCCAGCATCTGATATTGGGTTGTCGTACATTGCACGTTGCGGCCTCAACGGCAAATGCTCGCTCAGTGCAGCAAGCGCGTTAACGCCAGAGGATCTTTCCCTTGCCAAAGGCGGCAATGTGCTCTTATTTCGCTCGCTTGATGAGGTGTCGAAATATGCTGCTGACCGTGCTGCCTATGTTCAATCTGCGCCTTTGATATCCTATGCAGAAGCCGAAGTCGCGATTAACTCCTAACCCGCTGTTCATCGCTGACGCGCGGCACGAAACACCTCGCGCTGGTTAACGCAACGTTGAGGCTGCAGAAAAAGCTCCGAAAATTACTTTCGATTTACACCCATAAAATGTAGCCGCATAAAATGCGCTATAGCACACGCAAAATTTCTCGGAGGGGCAAATGCATTGCCAAAAATAGAACAAAAATGACCAGGGTTTTTATGCAGCCTCGTCAGGCATCACGCATAGACAGTACGTCGCAAAGGGACGCAACGATCTACACAAAACGCTTTGGGTGATGCTGCTGCCCTCTACGCGAAAGCGCTAGGCCAGAAATGAAGATGTTTGTTCAACTAATCGGATTCGTATTCTTCATGAGCGGCGCCGCAGCGGCAGCGGAACCGGAACCTTCTCACTCTCGCTGCGATGGAGCCCCGCCGAATGCAGTTGTCGATCTGCCAGCACCAATTAATCAATGGCTTTCCATCAGCTGCTCCGTCTACGGACATGCATTGGTCGGCACTGATACAACGAATTGGTGGACTGAACGGTTGCAACGCAGCGGAGTGTTCCCCGCTCAGTGTCATATGCCGTTCCAAGAGGAGCCGAATCTGTATTTTTTTACTACAATCGAGGTCACGAAGCTCGACCGTGACACAGCGAACGAGGAAGAAAGAAAAGGTGTAGACGACCGGGCCGATACCTGGCGGTTATTGGCGACCACAAGCATGGGCAACACGATCCGGCTTTATTTTGTTTGGCTTCGCGGCAATGATTCGGGGCTGGATGTCGTGTTCGAATTCGGTCCAGGATGTGGGATCCGGCCACGTTCAGGCCGCAATTACGTCGTCTTTCGACGTGAAGTGCCCGCTAGTCATTGGAAGCGTTAGGCCGTGTGATGCCTAAATTCTGGTTGGTGAACGACGCTAGAATTGCGCTGCGCGCCTCAGTGTGCGCGCCACAACCGGATCGGTGGGCATCTCAGAAAGGCGTGCGTCGATGACAAAATTGGACGTGGGGTGGGTTCGCACCCGCCCGTTCAAGCCTGAGGACACTCACGACGTCGCCGCAGTCATCGTCCCGATTCAGCAAGTTGAGTTCGGCATCGCCGTGACGCTCGAAGATCAGCCTGATTTGGGCAACATTCCGGCCTTCTACCAGCAAGGCAATGGAAATTTCTGGGTGGCCGAGGCCGACGGGCGCATCGTTGGCACCATCGGCCTGCTCGATATTGGAAACAATCAAGCCGCGCTGCGCAAGATGTTCGTCGCCGCGCCGTTCCGGGGCGGGGAACATGGAATCGCCAAGGACCTGCTCGATGAGCTGTTCGCATGGTCGGCTTCCAAGTGCATCTCCGAGATCTATCTCGGCACAACCGACCGGTTTCTTGCTGCGCACCGGTTCTACGAGAAGAACGGCTTCGCCGGGATTGCCAGGCACGAGCTGCCGAGTGCGTTTCCAGTCATGGCGGTCGACTCCAGGTTCTACCGCCGCGTGGTTTCGCGCGATGACGCCTGACCCTGCGGTCGCGCGGACGCCCGTCGGCAAGCCGCGCTGGCCGGCGGTTGCAGCTCGGCCGAAATATTAACCCGCCTCCAAGATTCCAACAGTTCAGAGACTTCACGAAGTGAACGTCCAGATTGTCGATTTTCCCGAGACAAAAATAGCCGCCCTGGAGCACCGCGGGCCTCCTGCCCTGGAGCACGACACCGTTCGCAAACTCATCGACTGGCGGATTGCCAATCGTCTGCACCCGGATCGCCATCGCAGCTACGGGATCCATTACAACGATCCGCGCACGACGCCGCCTGCCGACTATCGCGTGGACTTCGGCATTTCGATCGAGCATGACGTCCCGCCGAATCCGCAAGGCGTCATCAACAAGACAATTCCGGGCGGGCGCTGCGCCGTCGCGCGGCACTTGGGGTCGCGCGAGAACGTGGCCACCGCGTCTTATCTATACGAAGTCTGGTTTCCCGGCAGCGGGGAAACGTTGCGGGGCTTTCCCATCTTCTTTCACTACGTCAACGTCGGACCTGACGTGAAGGAACAGGAGATGATCACCGACGTGTACCTGCCGCTGCGCTGACGTCCGCGCAGCCACCCGGTCTTTGCGCCGCTTGGCGCAGGCTAAACCACCCGTTGCCTTCCCGCGGCGCCGAGCGATTCGATCTTCTTCATTTCCGACACGAACGCCTGGAGTCCCGCCGGCTTGGTCACGTAACGGTCGGCCCGCATGCCGAAACTTTTGAGCATGTCCTGCTCGGCCTTCGAACACGTGAGCACGACGATCGGGATGTTCTTCAAATCGTCGCGGCGCTTGATCTCGTCCAGCACCTCGTGTCCGTTGAGCCGCGGAATATTCAGGTCGAGCAGTACGACGTCGGGTTTCGGGGCATCGTCGGATTGGATGGTCCGGCAGAGATACGAGAGCGCATCGACACCGTCCTCCACCACGTGCAACTGGTGCGGCACGCCGGCGGCTTGCAGCGCCTCGCGCGTCATGCGCACGTCGGCGGGATTGTCCTCCACGAGCAGAATTTCAAGCGGCTCGCGCGCGCGGTTCGCCTGATCGGCACCCGCCGCCGCGTCTGCAGAAGCCGCGACTACGGGTTTTTCCTTCTCCAGCGTCTGCAATCGTCCAAGCGCCGTGCCGTACGTATGCAGCGCCTGCTTGATGAGAGCGACGGCCTTGTCGTCGAGCCGTTTCGACGCGGCATCGAGCGCGGGCACCAGCTGGTCGAATCTTTGCCACACGTCGCCGATGCCTTTGAGCGGCAAACGCGTGATCGCTTCCGGCAAGGGCTGGATCGGGCGATCGTAGCGCACCGCCTCGGCGTAGGACGTCAGCAAAAAGAAAATTTCGTGTTCGTTTTCGGCGGTACGGATGACGTCGGTAAACATCGCAATTCTTCTCCCGGTAAATGGCAAGAGGGTTTCCTCGA
>Ga0265314_10001500_pt1 | contig 25881 bp, 18 predicted proteins | sample 4126metaG_FD_203106 | JGI IMG/M metagenome (GOLD analysis project Ga0265314, IMG submission 203106) | Rhizosphere microbial communities from Carex aquatilis grown in University of Washington, Seatle, WA, United States - 4-1-26 metaG | ecosystem: Host-associated > Plants > Roots > Rhizosphere >... | reverse complement strand
CGCGGGCTTGGCAGATGGGCGCGGACACTCTCGCAGCGCGTCGCCGCTGCCGGCAACCTGCGCGTCGCGCAGGCGCAGCAGTGAGGCGCAGGCGGCCGGACGCAGCTCGGGCCGCGCCGCCGTGGCCAGCGCAGCCACGGAGGCCGGATCGGCGACGTTGGCCAGCGCGCGCGCGGCGCGCGTCGCGTCGCCGAGCGGAGCCTGCTGCAGTGCGATCGCAAGCATCGGCACGGCGTCGCGATTGCCGCCGATTGCCACTAGCAGCGCGGCGTTGAAGCGCCCCGTCGGGGTCGCGTCCGCGCTCGCCAACTGCGGCGCTGCCTGCCGCTCGATCTGCTGACGGGCGAGCGCGGCGCGGCTCGCATCGCCGTGCATGATGGTGTCGAGGCTCGCCTGCGCAGTGGCGGCTTCGGCGTCCCCGATTGCGATTTCGACCAGTCGCTGCAGCGCCTCGGCCGTCGTGCAGGCTTGCGAGCAGGCGGCGGCCGCCGCGCGGCGCGCTGCGGCGTTTTGATCTCGCAGACCGTGTGCGACAGCGTCGCGTGCGCCCGCTTCAGGCCGCGCCGCCAGCGCGAGAAACGCCGGCGCGCGCACCGCAGGATCGCGATCGCCTGCGGCACGGATGAGCAATCGCGTCGCGCGCGGGGCGTTCAAGGTTGCGAGCACGGTGACGATTCCGGCCCGCACGTCGGCCGGCTCCTGGCGCAGGGCGCGATCGAGCACCGGCAACGCGTCGACGCCGAGCGCCTCCAGGCGTTCCTCAGCCGGTCCGCTGACGAACAAGTCGTCGCTGCCGAGCGCATGGACGGAGCCGGTGAGGTCGATACGCAGCTCGTATCGCGGCCGTGCATGGTCGGCTGATGCGGTGCTCGCGGCGGGCGGCAAACATGCTGCGAGCAGCGCGATTGCACAGGTGGCTCGCCGTCGGGCAATGAGCGTGAAAGCCGAACCGCCGTTCATGGCAAATTTGATTGACAAAGATTTCCGACCCCGTCTATTCGGTCGATTGATCCAGACTGGGGGAAAGGGGGTCGGAGACCAAAAACGGGGAGCGTCAGCTCTCCACGTTCTCGAACGGCTCGCCGCCGATCCCGGTGCGCGACGACCTTTATGAGGCGAGCCGAGCGTGGGCATCGGTTCTCGGCATCGCACAACCAACAACATTCAGAGGGGGATTGATCGATGAAGAAGCTCGCAGTGATCGTTGCCATGGGCCTCGCGTGCGCCTCGCCGGCGCTGGCTGGACCGAAGGACAAGAGCGCCAACACGCTGATCGGCCCGCAGTCGTTCACCGGCAATGCTACGGTCAACAATCAAACGACGACGTTCGGCTACAAGTCGAAGGGTTGCTCGGTCCAGATCGCTGCCAAAGGTTTGAGCGGGACGGCCGACGGCGACATCATCATGTGTATCGCCGACGCCGATGTCGTCTCGCCGCCGGTAATCAACGCGCCGGGTGGGGGAAACGGGGTGCTCTTGCTCGGTGAGGTGAAGAAGGGCGCGCTGAAGATCAAAGCCGACCTGACCGAGGATCTCTGCGGTTCCACCGCTGCCATCCAATTCAACGGAAATATGCGCTGTTTTCTGGACGACCTGGCCTTTCGCACCGGCGGCTGGCAAACGGCGTGCACCAGCGTGGGCTCGCTGCCGATCCCGAATCAGTCGATGGATCCGACCAAGCTGAAAGTGAACAATACGGAAAACGTTGTCGTTGGTCTCTGCCAGAACACCACGACACCTGGTGTTCGCCTTCCCGCCCCGTCGTCGGCTTTGATCGCGGTACAGGGCGCGCTGGTGAACGTGCAGTGAGACGGAAAATCTTCTAGTCATCGAAGGCCGGTGGCATCGCGCCACCGGCTTTTTTTTAGCGTGAATCCCATCGACACGTTTGCAACGACGCGCGCGGCGATGGTGTAGTCGCTTCGGTTCGGCAGCAGCAATCCCAACAGCGAAGTGCGGTCCTCTAGCGCGTCTGCGCGCGGGAGACGCCTAGAGGAAGAAGCATGCGCATGCGATTTCGTTCGGTGCTCGCGGTGACGGGAGCGCTGCTGCTCGCCGGCTGCGGCAGCGATGCATCACTCAACGTGTCCAACGGCAACAGCAACGGCTGCGCCGGCGGCCAGGGGCCGCAGGTCACCGGCACGGTGTCGATGCCGAACGGCCGGCTCGCCTTGGCGCCGTCACTGATGGACCGCGTCGCGCAGCTCTTCGTCGCACCGGCGGCCGCATTGAGCGGCTCGCTCAAGCACGTCGGCGGCGGCGTCGACGTGCAGCTCGTCGAGCTGCGCCAGGAGGATCTCGACGCGGGCGCCGATCCCGACGTGCTGGAATCGGGTAAGACGAATGGCAAGGGCGCCTACTGCATGGGCCTGCGCGCCGACACCGACCGCAGCGTCTGTCGCTACATGCTGCAGGTCGGCAGCCGCGACGACCGCACGCTGACGCGCGCCTTCGTCTTCGGCGACGAGGACACCATCGACATCGACTACCGCAGCGAAGCCGCCGTGCAGGCCGTGTTGTCGCACATCCCGCCGGCGATGCTCTGCGACTTCGACCAAAACGAGCTGCGCACCATCTACGAAGCCGTCCTCGCCGCCCCCGGCAGCATCGACGCCGACAACGCCTCCGACGCCAACGCCATCGCCACCACCATCGCGGTCAACGACGGCGGCGTGCAGGACGCAATCGCCGCCGCGCAAAACTGAGACGCAGGCGTCGCTTGCGCTGAAGGGGGGGCGATGGCCAATGCGTTGAGCATCAAGGACCGCACCGCAATCGTCGGCATCGGGCTGACGCCGTTTGCCAAGAAGCGCGATAGCTCGGAGCTGTCGGCCGGCTGCGCGGCGATCAAGATGGCGCTCGACGACGCAGGGCTCTCGCCGCGCGATGTCGACGGTATGGTGCGCTACGAGATCGAGAGCAATACGCAGGAGAAGTACGCGCGCGCCCTCGGCATCGAGAACCTGAGCTACTACGGCTCGGTCGAGTACGGCGGCGGTGCCGGCTGCGGCACGATCCTGCATGCGGCGCTGGCCGTGGCCACCGGCGTCGCCAACGTCGTCGTCTGCCTGCGCAGCCGCAACCGCGGCTCCGGCGGACGGCCGTGGGCGAAGACCGGCAATTGGGTCGAGGGCGACTGGCAGTTCTCATCGCCCTACGGTCTGGTGCGGCCGGTGGATCAGATCGGCATCATCGCGCGCCGCATGATGATCGAGGCCGGCGTGACGCGCGAGCATTTCGGCGCCGCGGCGATCGCCGTGCGCAAGCATGCCGAGCGCAACCCGATGGCGCTGATGCGCAAGCCGATGACGATGGACGATTACCTCGGCGCGCGCATGATCGCCGACCCGATGTGCTTGTTCGACTGCTGCCTGGAGTCGGACGGCTCGCTCGCCTGCGTCATCACCACGGCGGAGCGCGCCAAGGATCTGCGCCAGAAGCCGGCCTACATCCACTCGGCGTCGCAGGGCATGGGGCCGAACGCGTCGGTGATGACCAATTACTACAAACGCGACTTCCTGCAGACCGCCAACGCCTACTGCGCCCGCGATCTGTGGAAGCGCTCCGACATTCAAGCCAGGGATCTGCGCTGCGCGCAGCTCTACGACGCCTTCACGCCGTTGATTTTGGTGTCGCTGGAAGAGTTCGGCTTCGTCGCGCCCGGTGAGGCCGGCGCATTTGCGCTGGCCGGCGAGCTCGAGTGGCCGAACGGCAAGCTGCCGACCAACACCTCCGGCGGCTCGCTGTCGGAAGCCTACGTGCACGGCTTCAATCTGATTTGCGAAGGCGTCCGCCAGGTGCGCGGCACCGCCATCAATCAAGTGCAGGATTGCGAGCACGTGCTGGTCACCAGCGGTGCCGGCGTCCCCAACGGCGCGCTGTTGTTGAGAGCTTGAGAAGAAAAGGATTCACCACAGAGAAACGGAGACACAGAGAAGAGATCGAAAGGGGCATTCTAAAATCTTCTTGATTCTCTGTTTCTAGTTGGTTCTCTCTGACTCCGTGCCTCTGTGGCGAATCGTTCCGAGGTCTTGTTGAAATGACTGACTACGCCAAGCCCCTGCCGTATCCAGACGCTGAGACCAAGCCGTACTGGGATTGGGCGAAAAAGCACGAGCTGCGCATGCAGCGCTGCGCCGACTGCGACGAGGTGCGTTTCCCGCCGCGGCCGATGTGTCCGGCGTGCAACTCGATGCGCGACGAGTGGGTGGCGATGTCCGGCAGCGGCACGATTTACTCGTGGGTGGTGATCCACCCGCCCGTGTTGCCGGCCTTCGCCGACGACGCCCCCTACGCTGTCGCGCTGGTGCAGCTCGACGACGACCCGAGCTTGCGACTGGTCGGTACGGTGTCCGACGTCCCGCTCGCCGACTTCGCCGCCGGCATCCCAGTCGAGGTGTGGTTCGACGATGTGACGGAGGAGATCACGTTGCCGAAGTGGCGCAGACGAAAGGCGTGATCAGTGACCGGTGACCAGTGACCGGTGACAGATCGGTAGATTTGGCAGCGCAGCGGTATGCGCCGCGGACGCCAGCCCGCCCCGTTCAGTGACCACCTCAAGGCCGCGGTCTTTCCTGACGGACGTGTTGCGCTGCCGACCCGCGCGAAGCGATTGCGATGCAGGCTAAGCTGCGCTAGCCGGCAGCTCCAATGAAGAACCCGTTCTGTGACCGGTCACCGGTCACCGGTCACGTGTTCGCCCCGACTCTCGCCGCTGAGCTGCGCCGCACGGCGCAACGTCTGCCCGACGCGGCGGCGTTTCATTTCGCGGGCAGTGACCGCTCGTACGCCGAATGGGATGCGGCGGCGGACCGCTTCGCGCGCGGGTTGCTGGCGGCAGGCCTGCGCAAGGGCGACCGCATCGTCCTGCTGCTGCCGCCGATTCCGGAGTATCTGCACCTCTACCTCGGCGCTGCGCGCATCGGCGTGATCACTGCCGGCATCAGCACGCGCTACCGGCGGCAGGAGATCGGCGAGATCCTGGCCAACGCCGATCCGCGCCTGGTGGTGACGGTCGGTCGCGCTGAGGACGTCGACTTTCCGGCCTTGATCGAAGCGGTGCGCAGCGGCGCGCCGAGCCTCGAACGCATCGTGCGCTTCGATGGAGACGCGCCGGATTCGCTGGCGGCGCTGCTGGCGGCGGGCGACGCCGCGGATGTGGATCTCGCCGCGGCCGAAGCGGCGGTGCGCGCCGAGGATCCGATCGCCATCGTCTACACCAGCGGCACCACCGGCACGCCGAAGGGCGCGGTCTACGACTCGGCGGCGATGATCGCGCTGACCCAGCTGTTCTCGACGCGACTGCCGGCGCCGCCGCCGCCGGGCGAGCCGAATCTGTGGCCCGGGATGTCGCTGACGCACGTCGGCTGCATGGTGCGCGTGCATCTCCAGCTCGCCTTCGCCTCGACCCTGGTCTTGCACGAGCGCTTCGACGCGCGCTGGTGCTTGGAGCAACTGCAGCGCTTGCGCCCGGCGCGCCTCGGCGGCTTTCCGCCGGTGCTGGTGATGCTGATGCGCGCGCCGGAGTTCGCCGCGCACGATTGGTCGTTCATCAAGTCGGTGACCTTCGGGGGTGCGCCGCTGGCGCCGCATCTGGTCGACGAGATCAAGGCCAAGCTCGGCGTCGAGGTGTTCACCGGCTATTCGTGCACCGAGACGGCGATCATCTCGGCGACCTTGGCTGGCGATCCGCCCGAGCGGCGCGCCGGCACGGTCGGCCGGCCGACCGCCGGGGTCGCTGTGCGCATCGTCGACGACGCACGCCGGCCGGTGGCGGCCGATGAGCCCGGTCGCATCGCCGTGCGCTCGCCGGCGACCATGCGCGGCTATTGGCGCCGGCCGCAGGAAACCGCCGCCGCGCTCGGCGACGACGGCTGGCTGTATACCGAGGACATGGGCTTCCTCGATGCGCATGGCTACCTGCATCTGATCGGGCGCGAGAAGGACATGTACTTCCGTGCCGCCTTCAACGTGTATCCGGGTGAGGTCGAAGACGCGCTTAACTCTCATCCGCAAGTCGCACAGTCGGCCGTGGTAGGCGTGCCGGACGACGTGCTCGGCTACAAGGGTTGGGCGTTCGTCGTCCCGACCGACGCCGCGCCGCCGCCGACGCTCGACGCGCTGCGCGATTGGGTCGGCCGCGACCTCGCGAGCTACAAGCGCCCTGACGGTCTGACCATCGTCGACGTGCTGCCGACCAACGCCATGTACAAGGTCGACAAACGCGCGCTGAAGGAACGCTGGCAGCGCGAATCGCACTGATGCGTATCGGCGCGCCGCATCTCTCCGTTCACATTCTCCCGTGCGCGTCCCTCCTTTGAAAAAGGGAATCGGCCGTCTATACGCGCAGCAGTACTGCGCGCGCCGGCACACCCGTCGCCTCCTGCAACGCGCGCGCGTAGAGCGCGACTTGGCGGCGGTAGACGTCGCCGTGCGCGCCGACGTCGCGGTCGGTCTTGAAGTCGATCACCGTCCAGCCGCTGGCGTCGCGGAACGCGAGGTCGAGCGCGCCCTCGATCAGCGTTCCGTCGTCGGCGTGCAGGATGATCGGCAGCTCACGGCGGCAGGTGCCGGCCGCGGCGGCGGCAGACAGCAGCGGGTGGGCAAGCGCCGCGCCGACGGCGGTCACGGCCGCGGCAGCCTCCTCTGGTGGGGCGCCGAGAATGCGGGCCTGCACGGCGGCGACGGCTGCGAGATCGGCAGGCGCCGCGATGAGTGGGGCGACGGCGAAGATCGCGTGCACCAGGGCGCCGAAGCGCGTGCCGGTTGGGCGATCGGCCTGTTGCGGCAACTCGATGAGATCGACCGACGGCAGCTCGCCGGGCCGGGCGGCATGCGCCGTCACCGTGCGCACCGACAGACTGGGCCGCGCGCCGGCGGCGATCGCCGCGTCGCGCCCCGCCTGCCAGTCGGCGAAGCGCTGCAGTCCAGCATCGATGACGGCACGCTCCGCCGTCTTGCCAAGCAGCTCCTCCTGCCGAATGCCGAAGCGCGACGGCACGTCGAGTCGCAGGAGCGCCGGATCCCACCACGTCACCTCGACGTCGCCGATACGGTGCTGGCCCGGGCGGACGGGATCTGCCGCGACTAAGTCCTCCGGCCGCTCCAGCACCGAGTCGGCGCCGAACGCGGGACAACCGGGGGCGGGCTGCGCAGCGCGGCGGTCGCTCGGATAGAGGGCCTCGTTGAGGCTGCTGATCCAGCCGCCGGCGAAAGGGGCGTCGCCCACCGCCGGCACTACGAGCAGATCGCGTGCGCGCGTCGCGGCAACGTACGCGACGCGGACGCCCTCGGCTGCGTCGCGCGCCGTCTCGTCGGTCTCGTGCAGCAGCAGCTCGGCAGGTGTCCAGCTCCCCAGGCGCAAGGCGCACAGCCCGCGCTCGGGATCGACATGGCGGCTTACCGGACCGGTCAGGCCGCAGGTGATGTCCGCCAGCACGACGATTGGAAATTCCAGTCCCTTGGCCTTGTGCACCGTCATCAGGCGCACGCCCTCGCTGCCTTCTTCCAAGATCGGCGCTTCCGCGGTCTGGGCGCGTTCGGCCTCGTCGTGCAGGCGATCGACGAAGCCTCGGAAGGACAGACCGCCCTCGGCTTCGTAGGTGCGCGCCAGCTCGGCGACGTGCAGCACGTTGGCCAGCGCCTGCTCGCCCGACGGCCGCAGCGCAAAGCCGGCATGCGCGCGCGTCGCGTCGAGCAGGCGGGCGATGGTGTCGGCGACCGGCCGCCGGTTGCGGCCGCGGTGCAGCGCGGCCAGCAGCGCCAGCGCGTTGCCGATGGGTGCCAAATCGGCTGGCAGATCGGCGACCGGGCGGAAGGGATGCAAGCGGCGCGGCGCCGGCAGATGCGGCTGCCGGTAGCGCAGCAGCCGGTCGTCGTCGATGGCGAACAGCGACCCGCGCAGGGTGGCGTAGACCGAGAGCTCGTCGTCCGGACGCTCGATCGCCGCGAGTGCGGCGCGCATCGTCTCCACTTCCTCTCGCAGGTGAAACGAACGGCCGCCGACCAGCAGATGAGGGATGGCCCGCGCCTCGAGAGCGCGGACGTAGCCGTGTGTCACGTCGCCGGTCCAAAAGTTGTACAGGCGCCGGAACAGCAAGCAGACGTGGCGCGCGGCCACCGGCACGCGCTCGCCGCGTCGCTCACGTTCGGTGACCGTCCAGCCGCTGTCGTTGAGCAGCCAATCGAGGAACGCGGCCACCGCATCGGGCAACGACCGCTCGATCGCCGCCTTGGCGATGCGCGGTTCGCGCCCGCGGCCATACGGACGCGGCACGGGGAGCGCGATGACGGCCGGTTGCGCCGCCGAGTCCTGACGCGCCGGTGCGAGCGGCACGTAATCGGCTTGCAGCGTCGCCGCGTCGGCGTGCAGGTGTGTCGCAAACGCAGCGTTGACGAAGCGCTGGATCGCCGGCACGGCGCGGAAGCTGGTGGTGAGCTGCAGGTTGACGGCTCCGGCTGCGATCAGGCGCGCCTGCACGGCGAGGTACACGCCGACGTCGGCGCGCCGGAAGCGGTAGATCGATTGCTTGGGGTCGCCGACGAGAAAGAGCTTGCCGGGCGCCGGGCGCGCACGCCGCCAGTCGCTCTCGTGCGGATCGTCGGCGGCGAGCAGCAACAGGATCTCGGCCTGCAGCGGATCGGTGTCCTGGAATTCGTCGACGAACACGTGCGTGCAGCGCCGCGCAAAATCCGCGCGCACCGCGGGCACGTCGCGCAGCAGGTCGCGCGCGCGCGCCAGCAAATCGACGAAGTCGAGCGCGCCGGCGCGCGCCTTCGCCATCTCGTAGGCGGTGATGGCGCCGTGCAGGTCGGCCTGCAGCGCGGCGGCAAGGTCGGCGTCGGCGGCGCGTCGAAACTGGTCGAGCGCCGTGCACAACTCGCGCAGCGCGTCGCGCACCGCGTTGCGCGCGATGTCTTTCGCGAAGAATGTGCCGCGGCCAGGGCCGGCGCGGGCGAAATCGCGGTCGGCTGCCAGCCCGACCAGCTCCGCTTCGAGCGCGTCGTGGTCGCGCGCGCCGACCGCGTCGGCGCGCCGGAGCGCGTCGCGCAGCCGCCGGGCAGGGGCCGTGCCGCGGTAGAGCGGATCGTTGTTCGGGCTCGCGCAGCGATCGGTGAGGGCTGCGAACGCCGCGACGTGTGCCGCCATGGCCTCGACCGCGGCGCGCGCATCGAAGCGGTCGCGGCGCCACGCGGCGGGGAAATGACGCCACTCAGCCAGCAGCCAGGCGGCGTTGCGCAAGCGCTCGATCGGCGCTCCGTCGTCGGCGCCGTGGCGCCGCAGCGAGCGGCGCAATCCGTCTGGCGGATCGCGCAGCTGCTCTTCCAGCCAGCGTCCGAACGCGCCGCGGAACAGACGCTCGGCGTCCGACTCGGTGAGGACGCGGAACTGCGGGTCGACGCGCGCTTCAATCGGGCGCTCGCGCAACAAATCGGCGCACAGCCCGTGGATGGTGCCGACGCGCGCTTCCTCCAATCGGGCGAGCGCCGATTCGAGACGATCCCGTACGGCGCCGCGCCCCGTTTGCCGGCCGGTTTCGAGATCGGCGCGCAATCGCAGCTTCAGATCGCCCGCGGCCTTCTCGGTGAACGTCACGGCGACCAGGCCGCTGATCGTCGCGCGTCCGGCAGCCAGCACGGCGATGATGCGCTCGACCAGCGCGGTGGTCTTGCCGGTGCCGGCCGCGGCTTCGACGATCAGCGTCTCGTCGAGCCGCTCGCGGATGGCAGCGCGCGCAGCGGCGTCGGCGAGCGGTCTCGGCGGGTCGTGGGTAGCGGCCATGGTCAAGGGCGGGCGCGCAGCGCCTGTAGCGCGGGCAGCGGCGGTTTCCGCGCGGCGCGCTGCTCCTCGTACGGCCCGCAGACAACGCGGAAATCGCAACGCGCGCAGGCTTGCGCGCGCGGCGCCGGGTGAAACTGCCCGGTGGTGACGGCCGCGTCGATGGTCGCCAAGACGTCGCGACCGGCCGTGCGGGAGCGCGCGTCGAGCGGTACGACGCGTTCGCCGAAACCGCCGCGCGTCGTGCAGTAGTAGAGCCGTGCGTCGAGCACCGGCGCGGCGAGCGCCGCCTCGACGGCGAGGCCGTAGAGCACCGGCTGCAGCGTTTCGCCTTGTCCAACCTGCAGGCCGGGTCGAGTGCGGTCGAGCCCCGTCTTGTAGTCGACCACCCGCAGGGCGCCGTCGCGGTGCTGCTCGACGAGGTCGACGGCGCCGCGCAACTGAAAGCCGTCGACCAGCGCGGCACTTGTCTGGCTGGCCGGATCGCGCTGCGCATCCGCCGGGAGGCCGAAGGCGAATTCCACGTAGCGCGGTTGCCAGGTGCCTCCGCGCTCGGCCAGCAGCCGCAGCCAGGTGAGCAGGTCGGCGCGCAGCGCGGCGACGGCGTCGTCCCAGACGCGTGCGATCGGTGGGGCGAGATCCTCGGCGTACTGCGCGGCAAGGCGCATCAGGCTGTCGAGCAGGGTCGCCTCCGCCGCGGTGAGATCGGCGGGACTGAGGGGCAGCGCACCGCGGTCGCGCAAGCCGCGCAGCGTCTCGGCCTGGACGCGGTGCACGAGCTCGCCGCGCGTCAGCGGATCGATTTGTTCGAGCGCCGCCGGCTCGTCGCGCGGCGCCAGGCGCTGGATGGCGGTGAGGAAGAAGCGATACGGGCAGACGGCGAAGTGCTGCAGGGCCGAGGGGGAATAGGGGCGCGCGGTGAGCGCCATATCGGCCAGGAGCGCCGCCGCCTCGCTGCTCGGGCGGGTAATGCCGTCCACTTCCGCCCAACTGCGCAGCTCCCAGCGCGCGTAGCGCGCCCGCAGCGAGCGGCTCAGGTGCGGGTTGAGCTCGACGAGGTACTGCATGGCCCCCTTGGGCCGCGCGCCTGGCGCTTGGTGGATCAGTGCGGCCAGCGTGGCCAGGTCGTGCTCCGCGGCGTCGATCGCCGTCGCCGGATCGGGCGGGGCGGGCCAGGCGAGGCGGGCGCGGCCCTGCGCCGTCGCCTCGCGCTCGAACGCCTCGACATCCGGGATCCTCCCGCGGGCGGCGCGCGCGACGTCGAGCCCATAGAAGGACGTGACGCGCGGCCGGCCGTGGATGACATCGGCGCGTGGGTAGGACAGGTGCAGTCGGCGCGCGGCGGCGCCGACCGCGAGCTGCAGTCGGCGCCGCTCACGCTGACCGCGGACTGCCTGCGTGGCGAGATCGGAGGAAAGGGCCACACGCTGCGCGTCGAGCAGCAGCGGGTCTTCGCGCGGGCGTTGTGGAAACAGGCGTTCCGCCAGCCCGGGCACGAACACCACCGCGGCGCTGCGGGCGCGCGCGTCATCGACCGTCGTCACCAGGACACACCCATAGGGCTCACCCGGCGGCGCCGTAGTCAGGGTCGTGAGCCGCTCGGTGAGTACGTCTCGCACCTCGTCGAGCGTCACCGGTCCGACCGCTGCGATTGGCGCCAACTCGGCCAGTAGGGCGCGCACCGCGGTCGCGTCGCGCAACGCGGCCGCGGCGAGGGCATCGAGCGCTTCCAGCCAGACGCCCCAAGGCGCCGCTGCCGGAAATGCGTCCAGGCGGTCGATCAGCGGCAGCGCCAACCCCTGCAGCTGCGCCAGCTCGTCGCAGGTGCGGCGCAGGCTGCTGAGGCGCGGCGCGTCGGGCTCGTCGCGCGCCAATTCGTCGGCGCGCGCGGCGAGCTCGCGCGCCAGCCCCGCCAGCCGTCGCCGCCATCGTGCCGCACCGCCGATTACCGCCGCGTCGCTGATCAGCGCCTCCCAGCGCCACGGTGCGACGAAGCCTGGCGCGGCGGCAGCAGGCTCGCTGCCGGGAGTGTCGTCAGAGGCTTGGTCTTCCGCTTCCGCCGCCGCTCCGAGCAGCTCATCGCTCGGCGCGACCCACGCCGCGGCCGGCGCTTCGTCGGGTACCTGGCCGAGTGAGGCGTATTCGGAGAAACGCGCCGCCGACAGGCCGTCGGCAGCGCAAGCGAGCAAGGCGAGGAAAGCGCGGCCGGACGGGTGCGGTCGCTGCGTGCCGCGCGTGAAATAGGCCGGCACGCCGGCCCGCCGAAACGCCGCATCGAGCAACGCCGTGTAGGTGTCCGGGCTGCGCAGGAAGACGGCCATGCGATCGAACGGCGTGCCGCTGCGGGCTTCGGCGACCACCGCGCGCGCGATCTCGACCGCCTCGCGTCCCTCGCCCGGGGCGGAGAAGAGACGCACGCTGTCGTCGGGCCCCGCTGGCGGCGGGTCGCTGCGCGAGAACAGGAATGCCTGCAGGCGCGCCAGGCTGTCATCGGCCGTCGCCGCCGCGCTGGCGCGCGGCGGCGCGCTGGCGCGCGGCGGCGCGCTGTCGTCGGCGTCGCCGCGCGGCCGCGTCACCAGGTGGTGGCCGGAGCGCGTGAGCAACGCGTCGATCAACTCGCGTTCGTTGCGGCTGTCCGCCGCTACGTCGAGCAACAGCAACGGAAGGCCGATCAGCGGATCGGCCGCCGCAGAGCGCACGGCTGCGGTGGCGGCACCGAAGAGCGCCGCGCGGTCGGCCAGTCGCGCGCTGTGCAGACCGGCCTCGTAGCCGGCGAGCAGGACAGCTAGCTGATCGGTTGGCGGCGCGGCAGAGGCCAGCCGGGCCACATCGATCGCGGCGCCGCGCAACTCCTCCAGCGTGACGGCCAGGGAACGGGTGAAGCCCGGCGTGCGGGCGACGTCGGCGAAGAATGGAATGCGCCCGGCCGCCAGGGCGTCGAACGTGGCGCGCGCTGCCACGGCCTGTGCGGCCAAGGCCGTGCACGGCGCCAGCCCGGCGGCCGTATGCGCCGGCGCCGCCAAGCGGGCGGCGAGCTGCGTCAGGGTGAAGCGATGCAGACCGACGCGAGCGCCAGCGCGCGCGGCGCGGCGGGCCAGCTCGTCCACCGCCTGACGCGAGGCCCCGACGATCAACACCTCGCCATCGGCGGGCAGGGCGTCGAGGAATGCCGTTGCGGCTGCGAGGCGCTCCTGTGCGGCCGGCGATTCGACGATCATGCCGCCCCCGAAACAGACGCGGGCCGAGAGGACGCTCCCCTCGGCCCGCGTGGCGACATGTGCTGCGGTGCTGCGCTCAGCTCTTCGAAGAGCGCGCCAACTCGTCGTCGATGATGGCCTTGAAATTGGCCGCCGGCTGCGCGCCGCTGATCTTGCGGCCGTTGATGATGAAGGCCGGCGTGCCGGTGACGCCGACCGACTGACCTTCGGCCATGTCGGCCTTGATCCCGTCGAGCGTCTCCTTGTTGTCGTAGCAGGTCGTCCACTTGGCCTTGTCGACCTTGGTGCCGGCCAGCTGCTCGATCGCCTTGTCCTTCACATTCTCAGGCGTGATCTGCTGCTGATTGGTGAAGAAGTAGTCGTACATCTTCCAGAACGCGTCCGGATCCTGCTTTGCCGCGCAGGCCGCCGCGATGGCCGCCGGCTCGGCGTATTTGTGGAAGGGCAGCGGGTAGAACTTGTATACCAGCTTTACCTTGCCTTCGTAGCTCTTCATCACTTCGTCGGTTAGCGTCTGATGCGCGCGCGCGCAGTACGGGCACTGGAAGTCCGAGAACTCGACGATGGTGACCTTCGCGTCCTTCGGGCCGCGCGTCGGCTTGCCAGTCGTGTTGATCTTCGCAGCGACGGCCTTGAACGGATCCGAGGTGACGTCCTCAATCTCGCCGAAAACGACATATTTGCCGTCGGCCGACATCAGGATGGTCTGCGTCTGCGACTGACCGCCGCGCGACATGGTCAGCGTGGCTTCTTTCGCGCCCGGAATCTTCGAGTCCTTAATGTCGGTCACGGTCACCGTGACCTCAGGCGGCAGATTCGACTTGCGCCGGTAGTACTCGACGATCTTTTGGTTGGTGGCGTCGTCCGCCCGGGCCACCGGCGCCCATGCGGCGGCCGCCAGGATGCCCGCCGCAATGAACCGCTGCAGTTGTACTTTCACGGTGCTCTCCTCTCTGGAGGTTGGGGTAAAGTTAAAGGGTTGAAGTACCATCGTCGCTGGGGCTTGGCAAACCGTTCCCAACCGCCCTGTGAAGATGATTCCGAGCCGTTTCGGGCTGTGGTACGGTCGATCGATGGCGTATTTCCCCGTCTGGCTGCGCATCGCCGGCGAGCGCTGCGTGGTGATCGGCGGCGGCGACGTGGCGACGCACAAGGTCGACGCCCTGCTGGCGGCCGGCGCGGTGGTGACCGTGGTGGCGCCGCGCGCCAGCGCGACGCTGCGCGGCCGCGCCGCGGCCGGAGAGCTGACGCTGGAATGCCGGGCATATCGCCCCGGCGACCTCGCCGGGGCGCGCCTCGCATTCGCCGCCACCGACGACGAGGCGCTGCATGCCCAGCTGGCACAGGAGGCGGCTGCAGCCAACGTGCCGCTCAACGTCGTCGACCGGCCGGCCTGGTGCTCGTTCATCATGCCGGCAGTGCTGCGGCGCGGCGCGCTCAGCATCGGCGTTTCGACCGAAGGGCACAGTCCGGCGCTGGCCGGTCGCGTGCGCGACGACATCGCCGCGGCGCTCGGGCCGGAGTACCAGCGCGCCGTCGACGTGCTCGGCCGGCTGCGGCGGCACCTGCACGCGGCAACCGTTTCGAGCAGCGAGCGCCAGCGCATTCTCACCGGGCTGGCAGCCTCGGATCTGCTCGAACGCCTGCGCCAGCCGGATGTCCTGGCCGTCGATCGGCTGCTCGCCGAGCACGCCGGCGCCGGGGTGTCGCTGGCCAGCCTGGGTGCCGAGTTCTGAGATCGCGCCATGGGTGTGCTGCTGTTCGGCCTCAGCCTGGCCCTCTATCTGTTGGCGTCCGCCGCCTTTGTCGCGCATGCGACGTCCGGCCGCGAGGGCGCGCGGCGCATGGCGATGATGACGCTCACCGCGGCCTTCGCCATCGACAGCCTCGCTATCGCCGTACGCCTGGCGGCGATCGGCAGCGGCGCGCTCAATTCGCTGCACGACCAGCTGTCGATTCTCGCTTGGCTCATCGTCGCCTGCTTTCTGACGCTGCAAACGCGTGTCGAGCTGCCGGTCTTGGGCGCGCTGGTCAGCCCGTTCGCCTTCCTGTTGACGCTGTCCTCGACGCTGGTGTTCTCCGGTACCGAGACGCTGCCGCCCGAGCTGCGCACGGCCTGGTTGCCGGCACACGTCGCGCCGGCGATTCTCGGCTTGGCGATCTTCGCCATCGCCTCGGCCACCAGCGCCGTCTACCTGGTGCAGGAGCGGCGCCTGAAGGCCAAGCGCTTCGGGCGCCTGCCGCGCCTGCCCTCGCTGGAGACGCTCGACAACCTCAACTACCGCTGCGTCGCCTGGGGATTCGCCCTCTTTACGCTCGGTATCGTCACCGGATCGCTACTGGCCAAGACGCGCTGGGGGACCTTCTGGTCCTGGGAGCCGGTGCAGGTGCTGTCGGTGCTGGCCTGGCTCCTATACGCCGTGCTGCTGCAGGCGCGCACCCTGGGCTGGCGCGGGCGGCGCGCCGCAACCCTGACCTTGGTCGGCTTCGCGCTGCTGATGGTGTCGCTGCTCAGCCTCAACTTCGGCTTCGTGCACGGGCGATCTTTTGGATGACGCGCTCACGCGATCCACAACACGGCGGTGCGCCAACCGGACGTAACAGTGGGCTCTGGCAACGTACGCGTAGCCAACGGGAGATCCTTCGGATGACGCGCCATGCGATCCACGGCACGGCGGTGCGCCAACCGGACGTAACAGTGGGCTCTGGCAACGTACGCGTAGCCAACGGGAGGTCGTTCGGCTGATGCAGCACGAGGTGCTGATCGTCGGGCTCAACCACCGCACCGCCTCGCTTGACGTGCGCGAGACGGTGGCGTTCGCCGACGAGCAGCTCGACGACGTGAACCGCCAGTTGCGCGCGCTCGACGGCGTCGAGGAAGCCGCCGTGGTGTGCACGTGCAATCGCGTCGAGGTGGTCACCAGCGCGCGCGACGGCGACGCGGCGGTCGGCCGCATCGCCGACTTTCTGTGCGACGCGCAGCAGCAGCGCATCGACCTGGCGCCGCATCTGTACAATTTTGCCGGGCGCGACGCCGTGCGACATCTGTTTCGCGTCGCCTCGAGCCTCGACTCGATGGTCGTCGGCGAGCCGCAGATCCTCGGACAGCTGAAGACCTTCTATGCCCGCGCAGCGAGCGTCGGTGCCACCGGCGCGGTGCTGCACCGCTGGTTCCATAAAGCATTCTCGGTCGCCAAACGCGTGCGCACCGAAACCGGCATCGCCGGGCGCGCGGTGTCGGTGTCGTCGGCGGCGGTCGAGTTGGCCTCGACCATCTTCGACCATCTGGAGGACAAGACGGCGATGTTGGTCGGCACCGGCAAGATGGGCGAGCTGGCGGCGCGCCATCTGTTGGCCAACGGCGTCGGTAGTCTGATGGCGACCAATCGCACCTTCGAGCGCGCGGTCGAATTAGCGCGCGCGCTCGGGGCGACGCCGGTGCCGTTCGAGCAATTCCAGAAATATCTGCCGATGGCCGACATCGTCATCGGCGCCACCGCCGCCACCAGCTTCGTGCTCGGCGAGCAGGCCATGCAGGAGGCGCTGCGCGAGCGCAAAGGGCGGCCGATCTTCTGCATCGATCTCAGCGTGCCGCGCAGCTTCGATCCACGTATCAACGCGCTCGACAACGTGTATCTCTACGACGTCGACGACCTCGCCAAAGTGACGCAGGAAAATCTCGGGGAACGGGCGCGCGAGGCGGAGAAGGCCGAGCACATCGTCAGCGAAGAGGTCGAATCGTTCTGGCGTTGGCTCGATCACCTGGAGGTGGTGCCGACCATCGTCGCGTTGCGCGACAAGGTCGAGGCGATTCGCCTCGGCGAGCTGCAGAAGACACTCGGCCAGCTGAAGGACCTGCCGCCGCGCGAGCGCCAGGCGCTGGAAGCGATGACGACGGCGATCGTCAACAAGATCCTGCACGCGCCGATCGCGCGCCTGAAGCAACACGACCCGCGCAGCGAGGCCTTCTACATCGACGCCGTGCGCCGCCTTTTCGATCTCGAGCCGCCGGACGAGCAGTGAGCGACGTTCTGCGCATCGGCACGCGCGGCAGCCGCCTGGCGCTGACGCAGAGCGGTTGGGTGCAGCGCCGCCTGGAAGCGGCCCATCCCGGCCTGCGCGTCGAGCTGGTGGTGATTCGCACCTCCGGCGACCGCATCGCCGACGTGCCGCTGCGCGAGGTCGGCGGCAAAGGCCTGTTCGTCAAAGAGCTGGAGCAGGCGCTGCTCGACGGCGGCATCGACGCGGCGGTGCACTCCCTGAAGGACGTGCCGGGCGAGCTGGCCGCGGGCTTGATCATCGCCGCGGTGCCGGAACGCGAGGTGGCGCACGACGTCGTCGTCACGCGCCAAGCCGGCGGGCTGGCGGCGTTGCCGGACGGTGCCCGCGTCGGCACATCCAGTCCGCGCCGTGCCGCGCTGGTGCGCGCCGCGCATCCGCGGCTGCTGGTCGTCGATCTGCGCGGCAATGTCGATACGCGGCTCGCCAAATTGGCGCGCGGTGAGGTCGACGCGTTGCTGCTCGCGGCCGCCGGCTTAGTGCGTCTCGGTGTCGCACCGCCGCACGCGACGGCCTGCGACGTGGCCGAGATGGTTCCGGCCGTAGGACAAGGCGCGTTGGCACTCGAGGCGCGACCCGGCGCTGCCGCCGAACGGCTGCGCGCCATCGAAGATGTGCGCGCGCGCCAGGCGATCGACGCCGAGCGCGCGTTTCTCATCGGCATCGGCGGCAATTGCGTCTCGCCGATCGCCGCGCACGCCACGATCGACGCCGGACGGCTGACGTTGCACGCCGTCATCGCGCAGCCGGACGGTCGCCGCGTGATCCGTGGCGAGCGGCGCGGCGCCGCGGCCGACGGCGCGGCGCTCGGCGCTGAGCTGGCGCAGGACTTGTTGGGCGCCGGCGGCCGCGAGGTGTTGGCGGCCATTCCCGAGCCGGCGCCGGCAGCTCGCGCATGACGATCGGTCACGTCTATCTGGTCGGCGCCGGGCCCGGCGCGCCGGGCCTGATCACGCTCGACGGCGTGCGCGCCTTGGAGCGCGCCGACATCGTCGTTTACGACTACCTGGCCAGTCCACGCCTGCTCGATCATGCGCCGGCGCACGCCGAGCGCCGCTTGGTCGGCAAGCACGGCGGCGGCCAGCGCACCGAACAGGCGATCATCACCGCGCTGCTGATCGAGCAGGCGCGCGCCGGGCGCACGGTGGTACGTCTGAAGGGCGGCGATCCATTCGTCTTCGGCCGCGGCGGCGAGGAAGCGGAGGCGCTGGCCGCCGCCGGTGTCGCCTACTCGGTGGTGCCGGGCGTCAGCTCGGCCGTGGCGGTGCCGGCGTATGCCGGCATCCCGCTCACGCATCGCGATCTGGCGTCGTCGTTCACCGTGCTGACCGGCTACGAGTATCCCGACAAGGCCGAGCTGGCGGTGCACTGGGATGCGGTGGCGCAGCGCGGCAACACGCTGGTCTTCTTGATGACGACGCGGCAGCTCGGCGCCAACATGGCCAAGCTGCTGGCGCACGGCGTCGCGCCCGACACGCCGGCGGCCGTCGTGCGCTGGGGCACCACCGCCGCGCAGGAGACAATCGTTGGCACAGTCGCGACGATCGGCGAGCTGGTCACGGCGCACCGATTGCAGCCGCCGGCGATTGCCATCGTCGGCCAGGTCGTGCGCTTGCGCGAGGCGCTGGCCTGGGTGGAGCGGCGCCCGCTCTTCGGTCGCCGCATCGTCGTGACGCGCCCGCGCGCGCAAGCGCTGGGCTTCATCGACGCGCTGAGCGCGCTGGGGGCCGACGTGCTGCCGTGCCCGACCATCGAGATCGTCGCGCCGCAGTCGTGGGCGCCGCTCGATGCGGCGATCGATCGGCTCGAGTCGTACGACTGGCTGGTGCTGACCAGCGCCAACGGCGTGCAGATGTTCTTCGATCGCCTGCGCGAGCGGCGCCGCGACGTGCGCGCGCTGCATCGCGCCCGCGTCGCCGCGGTCGGGTCGGAAACCGCCGCCGCGATCGCGACGCGCGGCGTGCTAGTCGACGTCGTACCGGATGAGTTCCGCGCCGAGGCCGTCGCCGAGGCGATGTGCGCTGCGGGCATGGCGGGGGCGCGCGTGCTGCTGCCGCGCGCCGCCGTGGCGCGCGAGGTGCTGCCGCAGATGCTGCGCGCCGCCGGCGCCGTGGTCGATGAAGTCGCCAGCTATCGCAGCGCGGCGCCGCTGCGCGATACCAGCGAACTGCGCGCGCTACTGGCCGAGGGCGCGGTCGACCTGATCACCTTCACCAGCTCCAGCACGGTGACCAACTTCGTCGCGCTGCTCGGCTCCGAGGCCGCCTCGCAGATCGCCGCCGCCCCGGTCGGGTGTATCGGCCCGATCACCGCCGATACGGCGCGCGCCGCCGGATTGCGCGTCGCCGTCCAGTCGTCGGTCTACACCATCGCGGCGTTCACCGAGGCAATCGTCGCGTACTTCACCAACGCAGCCGCAGGGAAGCACCGATGAACGCGCACCGAAAAAGAAATCGTCGCCGAAGCGTTGCGAAATCACGCGTGTTCACCGTCGCAGCGCAACGCTGCGGCGCCAGCCGGCCGATACCCCGCGCCCGCATCGGTGTTCATCCGCGTGCATCTGTGGTTTCGTTCTAGGGATGGAATTCCCCGCCTATCGACCGCGCCGCTTGCGGCGCACGGAAACCTTGCGGCGCATGGTGCGCGAGACGCGGCTGAGCGTCGACAACCTCATCCTGCCGCTGTTCGTGGTGCCCGGCAGCGGCGTCGAGAAGCCGGTCGGCTCGATGCCGGGTGTGGCGCAGATGTCGGTGGATCGCCTCGTCGAAGAGTGCCGCCAGGTGCGCGATCTCGGCATTCCGTCGGTGATCCTGTTCGGCGTGCCGGCGAAGAAAGACGCCACCGGCTCGCATGCCTACCGCGACGACGGGCCGGTGCCGCAAGCCGTACGCGCCATCAAGAAGGCGGTGCCCGATCTGGTGGTGATCACCGACGTCTGCCTGTGCGAATACACCGACCACGGTCACTGCGGCGTGCTGGCCGGTGAGGAAGTCGACAACGACGCGACGCTCGATCTGCTGGCGAAAGAAGCGCTGACGCATGCGCGCGCCGGCGCAGATATGGTGGCGCCATCGGACATGATGGACGGGCGCGTCAACGCCATTCGCGAGACGCTCGACGAGGAAGGGCTCGAGCAGGTGGCGATCATGTCGTACGCCGCCAAGTTCGCCTCCGGTTTCTATGGGCCCTTCCGCGAAGCAGCGGAATCGACGCCGCAGTTCGGCGATCGGCGCGGCTATCAGATGGATCCGCCCAACGCCAACGAGGCGCTGCGCGAGGTCGAGCTCGACATCAACGAGGGCGCCGACCTGGTGATGGTCAAGCCCGCTTTGCCGTATCTCGACGTGATCTGGCGGGTGAAAGAGAGCTTCGGTTACCCGACGGCGGCGTACCAGGTGAGCGGTGAGTACGCGATGATCAAAGCCGCGGCAGCGCAGGGGTGGATCGACGAGCCGCGCATCGTCATGGAGACGCTCATGGCGATCCGTCGCGCCGGCGCCGACCTGATCCTCACCTACTTCGCCAAAGACGTCGCCAACGCCTTGCGCTGAGCCTCGGGCCGGCAGCCCCGACGGGTCTATGCGCAGCGATGGGTGTCTGCTATGGCCGTTCGGTTACCCAACCCCAGCAGAGGAGCCGCGTGTGGCGAGAGACGACCTGATTCAAATCGAAGGGATCGTAAAGGAAGTGATGACCGGCGGTCTGTTCAAGATTGAGTCCGAAAAGGGCCAGCAGTTCACCGCCAAGATCAGCGGGCGCATGCGCCGCTATCATATCAAAGTCATCCCGGGCGACCGCGTTACCGTGGCGGTCTCGCCGTACGACCCGACGCACGGCCTGATCGTCTACCGCAATACGTAAGCGCGCCGCGTGGCGCGTACCCGACGCTGATTCTGCGCCGACCGCCTCGCGGCGGTGCGGCGCGCGGATCCTTCAGCGTCGCCTGGACCGCTGTGGACGCGGTAGCGCGCGGCGCCGGCTGCGCAGCGCCAGAATCAGCGTCGGCAGCAAGATCGCCAGCGCGTCGCCGGCATCGCGGCCGCGCGAGCGCGGATCGATCTCGCAACTGCAGCCGCCCCCGCCGCCGCCTTTCTTCTTGGTTGCGGTTGGCGTGGGCGTCGGCGGCGTGACGCACATGTGGTTCACGCAGATCTGCCCGTCGGGGCAATCGTCGGTGGTGTTGCAGAAGCCGATCGGCGTCGGCGTGGGCGTCGGCGTCACGCAGTGGTGGTCGACGCACACCTCACCGGTCGGGCAATCGTCGGTGGAGTTGCAGAAGCCGATCGGCGTGTTGGTCGGGGTCGGCGTGACGCAGTGGTGGTCCACGCATACTTCGCCGTTCGGGCAGTCATCGTTGCTCTCGCAGAATCCGATCGGGGTGGGCGTCGGCGTCGCCTCGACGCATTCGCCGTCGACACAGACCTGACCGTCGGGGCAATCCTCGCTGGTGCGGCAGCGCGGCGTGCTGGTTGGCGTCGGCGCCGGATCGACGCGCACATTGCAGTTGCCCGCCGTGGTCGGCAGCACGTCGCCGTCGGGGTTGCTGGCGCGTTGATTGATGTTCTCCAGCACGTACTCGCGTACCGCCGCGTCGGCGGCGACGTGAAAGGTGCAGGTGTAGACGAGGCCGGACGGGATCGGCTCGACATTCTGCAGGCCGACGATCAGGTTGCGCACGCGCGTCGGATCCATCAGCGCGGCGTTGGTGCTGAGCTGTTTGCCGACCGACGAGTCGGGGCCGATGGCCGGATTGATGACGCAGTCGCTGTCTTGAATGGAGAACACGGCGGGATCGTAGGTGAGGTCGTTTTGCAGACCGGCAACTTGCTCGTCGCCCTCGACCTGCAGCTCGATCTGCACCACCGCATCGCCGCCTTGCTGGGCGACCACGTCACCGCAGGCGATGATCGCGGCATGCGCGGTGGAGGAGAAGCCAGCGGCGGCGAGCAGGGCGACGGCGACGCGAACCAGTTTCATGGCCTCGATCCTCCCGGCGCCTTACGCGGCGCAACACATCTCGACGTGATCCGCCAGGCCGCAGGAATCGAAGTCGGTGCAGCCGTTCAAGCTGTTGTTGACCGCGCGGATGATGTCGTCGACCGTGATCTGGCAGTCGCAGTTGGCATCGCCGCTGAGGCAGCCCGCACCGTCGTCGCCGGCGCACAACGGTCCGGTGCCGAGCGCGATGTTCACCATGCGAATGAGCTCGTCGATGGTGACCGTGCCGTCGCCGCTGCAGTCCCCGACGCACGGCCCGCTCGGCCCTGCGGTCGGCGTAACAGTCGCCGTGGCGGTACCGGTCGGCGTGCCGAGCGTGGCGGTCTCCGTCGGCGTCGGCGTGTTGCCGGTGGGCGTGGCGGTAGCCGTCGGCAGCGCGCCGCCGCAGCACATCGCGGCATCGTCCTCGACCGAGCAATCGCCGAAGTCGACGCAGCCGTTCAAGCTGTTGTTCACGGCGCGCACGATCTCATCGACGGTGATCTGGCAATCGCAATTGGCGTCGCCGGCCAAGCATTGGCCGACGCCATCCTCGCCGCAGACGCTGTGGAAGCCGAGCGCGATGTTGACCATGCGAATTAGGTCGTCGATGGTCACCATGCCGTCGCCGCCGCAGTCGCCGACGCACGGCAAGGTCATCGGCACGGTCGGCGTCGGCGTTGGCGTCGGCGGCGCGCACTGAAACTCGTCGAACGGGTTGCAGGCGAGAAATGCGTCGATGTCGTTGTTGGTGTCGTTCGGGACCAGGTTCGTCGCCGCCGATGAGAAGGCGATCCAGCGCCCGTCGGTACTGATGCTAACCGGGAAATCGGTGACGCCGGCATCGGGCTGTGCGCCGTCGAGGCCGACGGTGACGCGGGCGATGAGCCCTTGCGAGCGCCCCGGCGGGAAGCGGTCGTACACGTACACGTCGCCGAGGCCGTTGCCGTCCTCCGGCACGAAGTCCGACGCGAACGAGGCGAAGGCGACGAAGCGCCCGTCGCCGCTGATGCCGGGTGCAGCGCTGAGGCCGTTCGACTGATTGCCGAAGCTGTCGACGGATACGCGCTGCGTGTCGCCCGCGGCGCGCTCGCGCACGAATACGTCAGGCTCGCCGTTGGTGTCGTTGGGGACCAGATTGAATGCCTCGGACTTGAACGCCACCGTGCCGCCGTCGCTGGTCAGAACCGGCAGAAAGCTGATCTCGTTGGCTGGCTGCCCGGCGTCATTGACGCTGGCGAGCTCGATCGCGTTGCTTTGCCAATCGGTGACGAAGATCTGCTCGAAGGCGCCGCTGAGCGGGGTGCTGACGAGATTGGTGGCGCGCGAGGCGAAGGTGATGACGCGCCCGTCGGCGCTGATCGACGGCGTCAGGCTGCGGCCGTTGCCCAGGGCACCGGTGTTCGACACGCTGACCAGCCGCATGACGTGGTCCTGGCGGTCGTAAAGGAAGACGTCGGTGGTGTTGTTGGTGTCGTTGTCGACCAGATTGCTGGCGTTGGACTGGAAGGCGACGTAGCGGCCGTCGGCGCTCAGGCGCGGGAAGCTGCTGACGCCGTTGGCCAGCTCGGTCGGGGTGCGGCTGATCAACTCCATCTGACCGCTTTCGCGGTCGTAGACGAAGACATCCTCCAGCCCGTTGCTATCGTCGGGCACCAGATTGGTCGCCTGCGAGGAGAATGCGACGAAGCGACTATCGGCGCTCACCGACGGCGCGAAGCCTCCCGGCTCGCTGGGGAAATTGCCGGCTTTGCCGTCCGGCGCTTTGCTGATCAGCTGCGAGGTGACGTCGGCGATGGGGCGCAGGTACACCTGGTTGCGAAAGCTCTGGACCGGCGGTGAAACGAGGTTCAAGGCATTGGAATTGTAGGCGACACCAGTGCCATTCAGGTTGACGGCGGGGGCTTCGCTGCGCCCTTCGGCGGCCTGGCCGCGGGCGGTCTGGCTGACCAGATAGATGACGCGCTCCAGCGCCCCGGCTTGCAGCGGGAAAAACGTCGCCAGGACGGCGACGAACAATAGACGCGGCGCGCACTTCGTCATGAACCCCTCACCCAGCCCAACGGCCGGCGCAGTTTCATTGAAGCCCGGCGCTAAAGTCAAGCATCAAGGGGAAAGTCGGGACGCCAGACACCGTGCCGCCGCGAGCTCGCGCCGCGGCAATCAAAGGCGTCGGCCGAACACAGAGAGTGGCGAGCGGTCGGAGTACGATCGATCAGGCCAGTCCCTCGACCAAGGCGGTGCTGAGATAGCGCTCGGCCGAGCTGGCGAGGATGGCGACGATCATCTTGCCGGCATTTTCGGGTCGCTTGCCCACCTGGACCGCGGCCCACACCGCCGCGCCGCTGGAGATGCCGCACGGAATGCCCTCCTCGCGGCCGACGCGCCGCGCGGTGTGCAGCGCGTCTTCATCGGTGACGGTGACGATCTCATCGATGATCTTGGTGTTGAGGATGCTCGGCACGAAACCGGCGCCGATGCCTTGAATGCCATGCCGGCCCGGCTGATGCCCGGAGAGCACGGCCGAGTTTTGCGGCTCGACCGCGACGGCGCGAAACGACGGCTTGCGCTGCTTGAGGACTTCGGACACGCCGGTGATGGTCCCGCCGGTCCCGACTCCGCTGATCAGGATGTCGATGCGCCCGTCGGTGTCGGCCCACAGCTCCTCGGCGGTGGTGCGGCGGTGCACGTCGGGATTGGCGGCGTTCTGGAACTGCTGCGGGATGAATGCCTTCGTGTGCTGGCGCGCCAGCTCTTCGGCCTTGCGAATGGCGCCGGTCATGCCCTCGGCGGCGGGCGTCAGCACCAGCTCGGCGCCGAGAAAGCGCAGCAGCTTGCGCCGCTCCATGCTCATCGAGTCCGGCATGGTGAGGACCAACTGGTAGCCGCGCGCGGCACAGACGAATGCCAGCGCAATGCCGGTGTTGCCGCTGGTCGGTTCGATGATGACCGTGTCGCGATCGATGCGACCCGCCTTTTCCGCCGCATCGATCATATTGACGCCGATGCGATCCTTGACGCTCGAGAGCGGGTTGAAGAACTCGCACTTGGCGTAGATCTCGGCCGCGATCCCGTCGGTGACGCGGTTCAGCCGAATCAGCGGCGTGTGCCCAATGGTCTCGGTGATGTCTTTGTACAAGCGCGCCATGTCAGTCCTCTTCAGATCACCAGGAAAGATCGAAACCACAGATGGACGCCGATGAACACTGATCGGGAAGATCGTAATCATCTCCGCACATGAACACCCATCTGTGTGTTTGCGGGTTCATCGGTGCTTGCTCTCCGAACCTCACTCGCTCAGTCGCTGCTTCAAGATTTCGTTGAGCTTGGCCGGATTGGCTTTGCCCTGCGTCGCCTTCATCACTTGGCCTACGAAAAAGCCGAACAGCTTGTCTTTGCCGCTGCGGTATTCGGCGACCTTGGCGGGATTGGCATCGAGCACGGCGGCGATGGCGGCGTCGATGGCGCCGCTGTCGGTGACTTGACTGAGCCCCTGCTCGGCGACGATGGCGTCGGCCGGTTTGCCGGTGGCGACCATCTGCTCGAACACCGTCTTGGCGATTTTGCCGCTGATGGTGTCGTCGTCGATCAGCCGCACCATGCCGGCGAGTGCGGCGGGGGCCACCGGCCAGTCGCGAATCACCAGCGCTTCGTCGAGCTTGCGCTCGCGCACCAGGCGCAGCACGTCGCCCATCACCCAGTTGCTGATCGCCTTGGCGTTCGGATGCGCGCGCACGGCAGCCTCGAAGTAGTCGGCGACGTCCTTGCGCGCCGTCAGCACGTCGGCGTCGTAGGCGGGCAAGCCGTAGTCGCGCACGTAGCGCTCGCGGCGCGCGTCGGGCAGCTCGG
>Ga0265314_10001498_pt1 | contig 25899 bp, 20 predicted proteins | sample 4126metaG_FD_203106 | JGI IMG/M metagenome (GOLD analysis project Ga0265314, IMG submission 203106) | Rhizosphere microbial communities from Carex aquatilis grown in University of Washington, Seatle, WA, United States - 4-1-26 metaG | ecosystem: Host-associated > Plants > Roots > Rhizosphere >... | reverse complement strand
CGTGGCATGACGAATACAAGCCCACGCGGCACCGCCGCTTTGTGGTGCATCTGCGTGGCCTGGGCTATGTCTTCGTCGATCACCTCTGGCGCAAAATGCTGGACCTGCGCCCCAACCAGTACACCCAGTACTACCATCTCGATTACGAAGTCGAAGTCTCCGCGCAGGAACCCGCGAAGCAGAGCGCGCTCAAAGTCTTCAAGGGCGCTGCGTCCTGCCTGCTCGTACCCGGAAGCGAATCTGGCAGCGAATGGCGCACGATCCGCGATGAACTCTTGACGGATATTCATTGTCCGTATCGCACGTCAAAGGGCGTCGCGCCGTGGATCGTCGCGCTGACGCGCACGACCCGCGGGCCCGCGGTCTTCACCACGTTCCTGCTGACTGGCGGCGCGGACGGGTTTACCGCAGCGCCGACGCCGCGATACCTCGGCAAGCAGGCCAGCGAATGGTTCGGCTGGCAGCCCGAAGCGCTCAGCGCCAACGCGCTCGACTTAGGGCCGCACGGCAGCCTCTTCGTGGCGAGTTGCCCGTACGGAAAGGCCCTCGAAAGCGATGAACTCTCCACCGACGCGGACCTGGCCGTGGTGTGGGTCACGCCGCAAGGAAAAGTCAAAGCGTGGGGCGCGGCATATGGGTCCAAGCTCCTATATAAAGGAAAGCGCTTGCTGGGCGGCAAGCAGGTGAAGTGGAAGGCGGGCTAGGTTGCCAGGCCAGCGGCGGGGAAGGGAGACCTGAATGGCGCGGACTCAAATAATATCTATAATATACCATTATAATCATTGACGAGGCATAAAATGTGTGGTTGAATGCGCCCTAGGGCTGGGCGTGATTTCCTGGGCGTGTGCCGACCGCGCTTGAGCCCGCAAGTGTTATTGAAGGACTGGGTATTTTGATGCACGTAGGTGCAGATTTTTTCATGCCGTATGACGCAGCGATCAAGTTCGATTGGAAGTTCATAGGTGCACGTAGAGCAGGGATTTTAAAAAACTGGTACACTGGGCCGGAGCGAGGCCAAGTTGACGGGCGATTACGGGCGGTACAGTTTCTTGATTTAGCCCGGATTAATGCACCTAGAGCACAAAATTTAAGAATTTTGTGTACCACTGACCTAGCCCACCAATCCGACAGCCGAAATGAATTCAAATCGGCTTCCCCTCGTCCAATGCGCGGTGTATATAGGCCCTACGGGGTAGTGGTAGAAAGTACACTTAAAAGGAGCGGCGCATGCGTAAGGTAGCAATGCTGGTGGCCCTGATCTGTGTCAGTGGATGTCTGGCGGCTGGCGAAGGCCCCTTTAAGGTCCCGCAGGACCCGGCGACCTACGTCGCGGCTATGAAGGAAGTCGCGGCCAAGTTCAAGGGCAAGCCCGGCGTCTACCTGCTGATGGGCGACTCCATTACTTACGCCAACCAGAACACGGCTTTTGCGCGGGGCGGGCAGCACACGCCCGAGATCGATGCCTTCCTCAAGTGGTCCCACAACGGCGAACGCAACGACCTCGACGGCTACTACCTGGCCTACGTCGACCAGCCGGGCAACCGCAGCTTCACCGCGGCCAGCGGCATGCGCGCCGACCAGTTCCTGACCGAAGGCAAAAACGGCCTGATGAAACTCAGCGACATGATCCAGAAGTACAATCCCCAGATGGCGCTGTACATGCTCGGCACGAACGACATTTCGGGCGGCCGCCCGGTGGCTCAGTTCATTGCCGACGTCGAGAAGTCCATGGACCTGCTGATGGCCAACGGCACGGTGCCGATCCTCTCGACGCTGCCGCACTACAAAGGCAAGACCGCGCAGGTTGAAGAATATTGCAAAGCGCTGCGCGAACTGGCCGCGAAGAAGAAGCTTCCGCTGGTCGATCTCTATGGCGAAATGAAGGCGCGCGCGGGCGATAATCTGGATGGCTATGTCCAGGGCGACGGCATCCACCTCAGCTTTGCCACGGCCGGTGGTCCGGCGACGGAAGACAACCTCAAGAAGGATGGCTATCTGCTGCGCTGCTACACCACGCTCTACAAGGGTCTCGAAGTGAAGACCAAAGTCTTCGACGGCAAGTAAGCCCCATAGCTCTTAAACCTGTGCGGGCCTGCGCTTAAACGCAGGCCCGCATTATTTTTAGGGCCGCCTTAATCCCCTCTAGAAATGCGCCCATTTCCTGATTATAACCATGGCTGGCCTAGGCGTCTAAGTTTAGGGTATTTCCGGGTTCCCTTGTGGACCGGCCTTGGGATGTTGAGCCAGATTGAACCGAAGCCCCAAACGGCTTCAAGCAGGAGTGGTTGAGACCTCATGAACGAATGGTTACGAGCCCACAAAAAGGGCTTCTTGCTGGCGGTGGCAATCGCGGTGGTCGCAGGCTTGGGCCTCTATGGTGCGACGGGCGTCACTTCGGGCCGCACGAATGCGGTCAAAGGTCCGTGGGGCAGCATCACCTACATGGACGGCACGACCAATGGCCTCACCGAATCCCAGGTCCTTCAGGGTCGCCGCTACCTCAACTCCTTCCAGCGTTCGATCAGCCGGTCCCGCGGTGCCGAAGTCTCCAGCGGCGAACTCTTCAACCATCTGCTCTACAGCCAGTCGGCTGGAATGCTGGGCATCGAAGTCGGCGACAAGGAACTCCAGCATAGCGTGCAGCAGCTTGTGCGCGATGTGACCCAGAAGCCCAAGCTGACCGAAGAAATCTACGGCGCGTTCCTGACCCGCTTCCAGATCCCCAAGGAAGCCTTCGAAGCGCGCCTGAGCGAATCGCTGCAGATCGAAAAGCTGATGTTCACGATCAAGATCCAAGCCAAGTCCACCGATCTGGCCCTGTATCAGCAGTACTGCTACGAAAAGCAGAACGTGCGCTTCCTCTTTACCGAGATCAACAGCAAGGACTTCGAAAACAAAGTCGATCCGCCGACCGCCGATGAAATCCAGCAGCGCTATGACTCGCTGACCACGCCGCTGGGTCCCAACGACATTCAGGAAGCGCACCCGGAACGCGAAGTCGTCAACACCAAGCTGATGCTCTCCGCGAACGTGATTTACCTCCCGACCAAGCAGTTCATGGAAACGAGCGTCACCGAAGCCGAACTCAAGGATTACTACGAGAAGAATAAGTTCCTGTTCCCAAGGGCCGGTAAGCCGGGCGAATTCATTCCCTACGAGGAATGCAAGGAAGCCGTGCGCCAGAAGTTCTGGTTGCAGGGCATCGACGTGAAGGCCTATCCGTATCTGGAAGCGATTCTGAAGCAGATCGAAGAGGAGCAGAAGAAGGCCACGCCGGAACACCCCTTCGACCTGGCCGCCTTTGCCAAAGAAAAGAAACTGGTCTTCTGGCGCACCAAGCTCATGTCGGATGAGGACGCGGAAAAAGGCGAATTGAAGCCCGAGGCGCCTAACTTCAAGGTGGGCTCGCTGTTCTCCCGCGCGCGCAAGCAGCCCATGCCGGAACTGGAAAAGCTGATGGCCTCTGAGCGCAAGAAGTTCACGCCGCCACTGCACTTCAACGCCGGCATGGACAACGACGGCATCTACGCGATGCAGATCGCCGACCTCCAGGAATCCCATCAGAAGAGCTTCGATGAAGCCAAGCCTGCGCTGATCCAGGTGCTGGTCCAGGAAGCGGCCGTGAACAAGGCTGGCGAAGCGGCCAAGGACCTGCGCAACAAGTGGCGGAAGGGCGAGGAAATCCCGCCGGTCGCCCAGCTCAAGGACGAGACCTTCGACTCCAAGAGCACGCACGCGCTTGGACAGGCGTACTTCGAGTCCCCGCGCGGCATTGGCCAGGTCTTCGATCCGGCCAAGTCTGAATTCGATCCGGATGCGAAGGAAGACAAGAAATCGCCGCGCCGCGTCTGGTACGTGGGCTTCCCCGTCGAACGCACGCTGCCGGAATGGAGCAAGTTCGTCGCCGACAAGGAATGGAGCGAAACCACGCGCCCGAAGAGCATTCCGTACCAGGAGTATTACTTCATGGGCCGGCACTCGATCCTGCAAGCCAGCAAGATCGAGATGCCCCGCGAAATTACGGATCCGCCTTTAAACTTCCGTGATCAATGATCTGTGGACGACAGGTACCGGAAGCTCTTTGAGCAGGCCCCGTTTGGGGTGGTCGTCCTGGACCTTGAAGGACGAATCCGGGAGACCAACCCTTCGGCGTGCCGCATGCTCGGGCGCTCCCGCGATACGCTGATCCAACGCCCGCTCGCACAATGCTTCGGTCCACGCTTCACCGCCACGTTCCAGGATAAACTGGCCTACCTGCCGCAGCTCAACCGGCTCGCGCTCGAAGCGCCCATGCCCGACGGCGGGCAGGGGGAGTTGTTGCTCGACCTGGCGCTGGTGCCGTGGGACGGCGAAGGCGCCGTGATGGCGCTGCTGCGCGACCCCACGCGGCGCGAAAGCCAGGAACGCGAAGCGATCTTCATGCGCGCCGCGCTGGCCCCCGGCGGTGAGAGCCCCTGGGATGCGATCTTTGTGGTGGACTCCACCGGCCAGGCCAGCCCGTTCCCCGATGGCGCGGACCCGGGCGCCTACCGCGGGCTTGCCGAGATGCCGCGCACCGAGAAGGGCCGCGAAGCCTTCGACAAGGCCTGGTCGGGCACACGCGTGGCGCTGCCCAACGCCTGGTACCGCGTCGAAGGCGGCGACTCGCGGCTGCTGCGGCTGGAATTCATTCCGATCAAGCCCGGCGGCAAATCCGTCGAGCGCGTGCTGATGGTGGTCGCCGACGGCACGCGCCAGCGTCTGGTCGACGAACACCGCCGCCGCGCCGACCGGCAGGTGGCGCTGGGACTCTTCACGCAGGCGCTCCTGCAGGAGTTCAACACACTTCTGTCCACGATTTCCGCGCACGCCGAAGCGCTGCGCCGGGACCTGGGCCCGGGCAAGCTGCCACCACCGGCCGCCAGCGCGATTCAGGAAGCCGTGCAACAGGCCGCCGCGCTGCTGAAACGCTCGTCGGACCAGGGCCAGGCGCTCGCCGGTCCACAGGAACAACTCGACCTGAATGCGTTGATACAGGAGACGGCGCCGCTGTTGCCGCATTTGCTCGACAAGGGTATTCGCGTGCGCCTGGAATTAGGCGACCGCTTGCCGTTGGTGCGCGGCGACGCGCGCATGCTGCGCGCCGCCTTGGCCGGCTTTGCGCGCCAGGCGGAAGCGCAGATGCCCGCCGGCGGCGAGTTGGTCCTGCGCACGCGGCGGGTTGAAAATATGGGCGCGCCGCCCGGTGCGGCGCTCGAACTGGCCGACTCGGGCACGGGGCTCGATCCGTTGCAGCGTCAGCAGGCGCTGGAAGGCAGCATCCCGCCGGTCAGCGCGGGCCTGCGCGATCCCGCGGATTTCGCCTTTGCGCGCGCGGTCCTGCGCCTGCACAAGGCCACGCTGGACCTCGAGACGGCTTCGGGCCGCGGCAACTGCTGGCGCATGGTCTTCCCGGGCGAAGAAGCTCGGCCGAACCTGACCGGCCCCGCCGCACCCAAGGCGATTCTACTCGACATGGATCAGGCCGAACCGGCGCTCGTGCGTGCGGCCCAGTCGCGGGCCCGGGTAACCTCGGCGGTTTCGATGCCCACGGAGATTCCCGTCGTTCCGGCCGAAGTGCACCTGCCCGTAGGCGGACGTATCCGGATTCTGCTCGCCGACGACGAAGAGAGCGTGCTCGAATTCACCCGCGACGCGCTGCGCGGCGCGGGCTACGAAGTCACCGCCGTCACCGACGGCCAGCAGGCCTTTGAACGCTTTGCCGATGCGCCGGGCGAGTTTGCGCTCGTAATCCTTGATGCCTACATGCCGCAGCTCGGCGGCCTGGAAGCCTTCTTGCGCATGCAGTCGTTGCGCCCGGACCTGTCGGTGCTGTTCGTGAGCGGCTTTGTGCGCGGCGCGACCAAGGACGCGCTGCGCTCGGCCAGCCCCGGACAGGTGGAAGTGCTGCTCAAGCCTTTCGGCGTGGAAGCGCTGCTGGAAACCGTGCGCCGCTCGATCGAGCGCGCCGCCGCCAAAAAGAAATAGCGGCTGCTCTAAAGTTTGTTTTTAAAACGACGCAGGAAATCCGAATACACCGGCGCGGGCAGGTAACGCTTGACCACACGTTCCCAACCCTTCGGCCCGACCAGGCCTTTGACGAAGCTCGACGAAATCTCGCAGAGCTCGCGCGGCGGGATCACGAACAGCGTGGTGATGTTGGGCGCAAGGTCGCCGTTGATCTGCCGCATGGTCCGCTCGTATTCGAAGTCGCTCGAATTGCGCATGCCCTTGATCACGTAATCCGCGCTGTGCGCGTTGGCGAAGTCGACCAGGTATTGGCCGTCGAACCGCTCGAAGCGGACGTTGCGGTAGCCCATGACGCAGACGCCCAGCAGGGCCATGCGTTCGCTGACCGAGAAGCTGTATTTTTTGGACGGGTTGTCGCCGACGGCCACGATCAACTGGTCGAACAGGCGCGCGCCTTCGGAGATGACGTAGAGATGGCCGTTGGTGACGGGATCGAAGGAGCCGGCGTAAACGGCCCGGCGTTTCAAAGCGTGGCGGGCGGTGTGCGAGGCCACGGTTTTAGAACGCCGCCAGCGCTTCCTTCTGCGTGTTCACTACCTGGAAGATCTGGGTGAGGCCGAGCAGGTCGAAGACTTCGCGAACATTCGGGGTCGGGTTCATCAGCACGATGTTGCCATTGTGCTCCTGCGCTTCGGAAAGCGCGCCGATGAACACGCCGGCGCCCGCGGACGAGATGTACTCGACCTTGGACAAGTCCACGATCAGCCGATATTGGCTCTTGTTGAAGAGGTCGGAAATCGTCTCTTCGAGCTGCTCAAAAGTATGGGCGTCGAGATAGCCAGCGACCCGGATAACGGTAACCTTCTGCTGGGCCAGGGGCTCGGTCTCGATGGAGAAGTCGTCTACCGCCATCGCTTTCGGACTCCTTCCGTGGACTTAACTTTGTTGCTTCTAGCTTTGGGACCCTTGCTGTCAACGTACTTTACCAGGTGCAACTCATTGAAATCTTCGGCCGAGCGCAGGTGCACGATTTCGTCCATGATTTTGCGGATCAGGAAGATTCCCAGGCCGCCGCGGCTGCCTTTGCGCACGTGTTCGCGGATGTTGACGTCGGGAATCGTCGAGGGGTCGAAGGCGGACCCGGAATCGATGACCACGGCTTCGAAATGCTCGACATCGGCGATCAGGCGCAGCTTGACGTTTTTGCCCGTGGCCGGCTGCGGATAGGCGTGTTCGACGACGTTGGCCACGGCTTCATCCACGGCCAGCGCGAGCAACTGCTTTTCGCCGTCCGGGAAAGGCGTGATCGAAACCGCCTCCAATACGGCCTTGCGCACCTGGCTCAGGCTGGAGGTAGCGGCGGGCAGCGTCAGTTCGCGCACAATGGGCTCGGCCACGTTTACTCGACCCGCAGTGTAACAATGGTGATGTCGTCGTGCTGCTCGGCGGCACCCTGGTGCACTTCCAATTCGCGCGCCAGCAGGCGCACGAATTCCTTGCTCTTAAGTTGTGCGTGCTTATTGACGAACGCGACCAGCTTGTCGTCGCCCCATTCTTCGCGTTCGGGGCTCATGCTTTCCGTCACGCCGTCCGTGTACAGCACCACGCGGTCGCCCGCGTTCAAGCGGATCTTCTGTTCGCGGATCACGCGGTCGAAAACCGGGCCCTTGTCGAAGCCCAGCGCGATCCCGTTGGGGCGGACCATTTCATGCGTCTTGGTGGCCTGACGCCAGATCACCATGGCGTTGTGGCCGGCGGACGCGACGGTCATCTCCCGCGTTTCCATGTTCACGATGATGTACATGCACGTCACGAACATGCCGCGGCGGATTTCGCGGAAGATGTTGACGTTGGTCTTCGAAAGCACGTCGGCGGGGCTGAGGTTGAAGGGCGCCATCAGGCGCAATGTGGTGCGGAACTGGCCCATGACCATCGAGCCCGTGATCCCCTTGCCCGAAACGTCGGCAACGACCATGCCCATGTGCTTGTTGTCGACGCCGAAGAAGTCGTAGTAGTCGCCGCCGACTTCCTTGGCCGAGTGATACGCCTGGCCGAAGTCGTAGCCTGGAATCTGAGGCAGTTTGCTGGGCAGCAGTTTGGCGTGCACTTCGACGGCCATGCTCAGGTCGGCGTTGAGGCGCTGGACTTCCAAGTCCTGGTCGCGGGCCTGACGCAGGCTCTTGGTCATGCGGTTGAAGCTGGCCGCCAGCAGGCCGATTTCGTCGCGGGTCTGCGGTCGCGTGACGTGGTCCAAGTCACCCTTGGCCACGATATCCATGTCCCGCACCAGCGCGTGCATGGGCGTGGTGACGAGGTACGCAAGGCCCAGCGACAAGGCGATGCCCGCAGCCACGAAGATCAGGCCGAAGATGCCGACCTTGGTCATCAGGTTCTGGGCTTCCTTGTCGATTTCGTCGCGCGAAAGCGTCAGGTACACCGCCGAGGTCGACTGGTTCAGGCTGCCTTCGATCGGGACGAAGAAGCAGTAGACCTTGGAAGAGCCACCGCCCGAGGATGCCAGATCGGTGCCCCAGATCTTGCATTCGCTCTCGCCGGGGTGCTTGACCAGGGTGTTTTCCGTCGGCGCGGATAACGCCACGACTTCGCCGGTTTGGAGCACGGGGCTGGAGGGATAATTGGTCGCGCGCTGTGAGTAGAAAATCATGATGTCTTTGATGCGCGGGTTCTTCACCTTCAGGTCCTGCATGTCGGCGAGCAGCTTTTTGCCGGCATCGGACTGCGCGAATTTCTGTTCGTCGCTGTTAATCGGGTCGCCGCGGAAAATCGGGAGCACCTGATTGCCCAGCGCGCGCAGCGTCAGCGCATTCTGGTAGCCCGACGAGATCACTTCCTGGTTCAGCTTCTCCTTGAACATCGAGATCACCACGAGCCCAAAGAGCACGGAGATGATCAGGATCAGGAGGGAGATAAAGAGGGAGAACTTGGTCGCCAGCGACCAGCCCTGGATGCGCGAGCGCCCGCCGCCTTCGTCCGCGGACTTCTGCGCGGCGGAGCCGCTGGAGCGGTGCCGCGCGGCGCTGGTCGTGCGGTGATGACGGCCGCTCTTGCCCTTCGCACTGGGTTCGGGTTCGCCGGGCACATCGGCATCTTCTGGCGAAGGATCGTCCGCGACGATGGTTTCGGACTCGCCCTCGGAAATCTCTTCGACGGCCTCGGCGGCTTCTTCAACCGGTTCAGCTTCTTCCATTTCCAGCGGTTCAGATTCGTTGATGGAAGGTTTGGGGAGCGGACCAGGTGTGCGCTTGGCGCCACCACTGGCCGGTTTGCCCGGACGTACGCCACTCCCGGGCGATTTGACACCCGAGCGCACGTTGCGAGTTGTCCGGCGAGGTAGGGCCACGGCAGTTCCTTTTCGCTTTCGTCCGGCTCGGCTCATCCTTTGCGTACAGCCCGTTAAAACAAGTCCAGAAAACGGCTTAATTGGGATCCGGATTCTCACTCTTGAGCAACATGCGCGTTTTGCGACGTTCCTTTGGGGCGGTCGTGCCATTCTCTTGCGTTTCAGTTGTGGCAGCCCCTTCCGCGGGCTCCGGTGCCGCCGCGCTCGCCGGCGGCAAGCTGTGCGACATGACAATCCGGTTACGTCCACCCGTCTTGGCCGCATATAGCGCGCGGTCCGCGATCTGGATCAATTCCCACTTGTCACGTGCGTCATCGGGGAAGCACGCCGCGCCAAAGCTTGCGGTGATCTTGAGCGGTGTTCCATCGACGGCCTGCAATTCCATGGACTCGACGCTCTTGCGCAGGCGCTCGGCAATGTCAAAGAGGCGCTGGCGGTCGATTTCGAGCAGGATTACAGTGAACTCTTCGCCGCCGTAGCGCGCGACCAAGTCCACATTGCGCACCTGGCCGACGAGCACCTGGGCGAGTTCCTTTAATACGCGGTCGCCGGTTTGGTGTCCGAAGCGGTCGTTGAAGCCCTTGAATTTGTCCACATCCACCATCACCAGCCCGATGCTGCGGTGACCGTAGATCTGCACGCGGCTGATTTCCGTGGTCAGGCGCGCCTCAAAGTGTCCGCGCGAAGCCACGCCTGTCAGGTCGTCCACGATCGAGCGTCGGTACAGTGCTTCATTGCGCAGACAGATCGCGAGCATCTTGCCCAGCGTGTTGAGAAACTCGAGGTCCTGGCCCAGGTACGGCCGGCCGCCCAAACGCGGGCCCAGCGCGAGCAGGCCTTCGAGCACCACTTCGGGCGTCTCGATTTCCTGGATCAGCGGCACGCACAGTTCGACGCCCAGGTCCTGGAGCGCAACCACGCCCGGATCGGTGCTTAGCGCCGGGGGCAGCTCCTTTAAGAACATGCAGTAGCGCCGCCGCAACGCCTCTTCGTTCAGCGCCGATTGCGTATTGAGCCGCAGGTTCGGCTCGCGCCAACCCTGATTCGCCGAGATCGAGAACTCTTTGTCGGATTCCTTCATGCGCCGCAGGATCAGCAGCTTGGGCGTCGCGAAGTGCCCGGAAACCGTGCGCAGCAAGTAAGTCTGCATCGCGCTCAGGTTCAACGAACGCGCGTTGATCTGGCCGACCATCTCGAACAACGTTAGGGAATCGTGTTCTTGCTTGCGCAGCGTGCGGCGCAGGTTGGTGACTTCCGTGTTTGCACGGACAGCAAAATCGGCCAGGCGGCGCCCGTCTTCCGGGCTGCCCAGCGCAGGCTGTAGCGCGAACTTGCGTAGTTCCTCGCCGGTGGCGGTGGAGCCCAGTTCCAGCGGGACGTTAGACGATTCGGCCAAGCGGAATCATCCCCTAGCCAAGCTTTTAGACAACTACCCCGAGGCAAATGCACACCGTAGTGCACATTGTGTGCTTGTCAATCTCAATTTAAGCTTACATCTTCTTCATTCTAACATCGGGCTTAGCGACTTGGGCTGAAGACCTCTTAAAGGTATAATTTCCCGAATATGAATAACACGCTGCCCAAGTCCCCTTCGCGTATGCGCGCGGCGCTGGCGTCCCTTTCGGGCGTCGCACTGGATCTGGTTTTCCCGCCGCATTGTTTGGCTTGCGGGCAGGCGTTGGGTCGCGCGGGCTCGGGTGCTTTTTGCGCGGGCTGCGCAAGCAAGGTCAACTGGATCGGCGCGGATCGCTGCACGCGCTGCGGTGAAGCCGTGGGCCAGGGGCGCGGCGCGGTGCCGGGCTGCGCGGCCTGCGAAGCTTTTCCGCCGGTCTATGTCGAATGCAGTGCCGCGGTGGCGCAGTATCGTGAACCGTTCCGCACGCTGATCGTCGCGTTGAAGTTCACTGGCGCAGTGCAGGCCATTCCGGTGTTGGGCAAGTTGCTCGCCGAGCGCCTCGCGTCCGCAGGCCTGCTCGAAGGCTTAAATGGCCCGTGGGCGCTCGCGCCGGTGCCGCTCTACAAGCGCACGCTGGGTGAACGCGGCTTTAATCAGGCCGAAGAACTCGCGCGCTATGTTGCCAAACGCGTGGGCCTGCCCGTGGACGCAAAGCTCTTGAAAAAAGTGCGCCCGACGCCGCCGCAAGCCATGCTGGGCGTGGTGGAGCGCCGCGAAAACTTGCGCGATGCGTTCAGCATCAACGCCAAGCGCGCGGCGAAATATAAAACCGGCGGGATCATTCTGATCGACGATGTGCTTACGACTTGCAGCACCGCCTCTGAATGCGCGCGCACGCTGCATGCCGCGGGGATTCCGCGCATCCGCATGGCCGCGCTCGCGCGCGGCTAGCTTCTCTAATATTTGCGCGGCTTCACTTCCGCGCCCCAGGTTTCCTTGGGCGCGTGCACGTGTTCGAGCATCTGGTTTCGCGTCAGGTCGTACATGAAGTAGTCGTTCATCTGCGAATGCTTCATGTGCTGACCGACTTCGAGAATCCCCAGCTTTGGCGGCAGGCTGTTTAAGAGGTCCCACGCGGCCAGGTAGAGCAGTTTGTAGCCGTTTTCCTTGGTCGGCGTGTAGGGCTTGATCTGGCGCGTCAGCTTCTGAGCGACAAACTCTTCAATGAACAGATTCGAGACGTCGACGAAAAGCTCAATCACGCGGTCCATATCGTTGGTTGCGGCGATGGCTTCGAGCTTGGGTCCGAGCTTCGGCGCGACTTTGGGCAAGCTCTTGAAGATGCGCCAGGTCCACTTGTCGTAGGGCGCGTATTGGCGGTTGAGCATGAAGGCCAGTTCCATCGCGCGCCGCAGGCCGAAGCCGCGCAGGATCTGCGCGCCGATGGGATCGCCGCGTAAGAGGCAGCGGTTCAGGTTGAAGTTCGCGGCCAGCGTGTACTGCATGCAGTAATCGGCTAGCTTCTTCTTCCACACATCCCTGGGGAAATATTGTGTGGCCTTGCGCGCGCTGGTGATCAGGTCCTTGGGGTCGTGGTACACTTCGCCATTGGTCACGTGAATCAGGTCCTGCTCGTGCATCCAGAGCCATTCCTGCGGTTGCTTGGGCGGGCGGGGGACATTGGTCCAGCGCTGCCAGTGGGCTTCGGGCGTCTCGACAACGATCCCGTGGCCGAAATGTGTGTTCGCATAAAAGTTCAGCGCCGGATTGCGTGCGGCGAATTCCTTGAGCACGCAGGCCTGCATTTTCTTGCCCACGCGCGCAAAATCAGCTTTTGAAAGCAGAATAAACAAACGCGGGTCGATGTGGTGGTCGTAGGAGAGTTTGTCTTCGGTGCCGAGCACGTCGGAGCCCATGCCATCGACGAGGCACGCGGCGCGCGCGAACTCCCTGGGAAAATGCTGTATCAAAACGGGCTTGGCGTGCTCGTCATAGAACTTGCGGTTGAGGTCCAGCCAGCGCATGGGGGCTCCCGTAGGTTGAGGCTTTTATGCTCGTGAGTCTTTTGGGGACGCCACAGAGTTGCCGCAAGCCGCGCGCTTGGCAAGTGCCGGAAGGATTGCGTATCAAGCGTGAACCATGATCGCGAGATTCCCGCGAACACGCTACCCGACGTCATTGTCCTCCGGGTGCACACGCTTGTCACTTTGCGGCATGTAGTGCGCGCCGAAGAGGTGGCGGATCACCGGGTTGCTGCCGCGTTTGGCGCGGTGCCAGAGCGCGGTGTCAAAAATGACCATGGTGCCCGGCGCGCAATTAACGGCGATTTCGCGCGGATCGTCGCCAGCGGGAACCGTTCCTAACGGTTCATTGAAGCGGCGCGGAATGACGGTCAGCGGGCCGGATTCCGCGTTCGAGCCATCGACATAGACGCCCGCCAGCACCCGCTCGCAGCGCGTGCGCTGCGGAATATTCGACGGGTCCCACGAATAGTGATCGTGCCAGCCGATCGCCGCATCGCAATTCTGGTCCGACAGGCGTGCGCCGCCATGCTTCAGCACGGCTTCTTCGCCGAAGATGTCGCCAAGGGTTTGCAATAGCACCGGATGGAGCAGGAAGCGTTTCAATTCGGAGATGCGCGGCAGCAGGGGGTGGATGTTGAAGCCAAAGCCCTTCATCGGCGGAGCACCTTGGGCTCGATAGAACGCGCCAAGCCGATCGCGCATTTCCTGGCATTCCGTGGGCGTAAAAAGTCCTTCGAGCGTGCAATAACCACGCTCCGTGAGTTCCAGCGCGTGCTGTGCGGTCTGCATAATGCGCAATCCTCCGGGTTGGGGTGTGAATTCGTTCGACATGGGTATACTTACTCCGTAAAAATTTATTCTGCTATAGCGCAGATTACTGTCTGCATGTCGAAAATCACTGACCAGGGCTTTTCATGGTAGGGCTCGCACGGTATGGCTGAGATCAAACTTTGGGATGAGCTGGAACGCACGCTGAATTTTAGTTACCACAGCGGCGGCGTGCTGATGGTCCATCCGCCGCATTCCATGGGCTGGCGCCTGCTGCCCTTCGCGGTGTGCGCGCAGGCGGAATATCCGGCCTTGGTCGAGTTGCGCGACAGAACCGTTCGATTGCCCAAAGGTTCCGCCGTATTCGTACGGCAGAGCGTCGAGCATCACGTCTGCATGGTGGGCCACACCGCGGGGTACAGCCGCTTTTCACACGTTAACTTTCTCATCTTCGGTTGCATCGACGTGCTGGCGCTCTTTGATGTCCCCGTGATGATTCGTGGGGCGGTCGCCGATCGAATCGGGCGCATCAACACGGAACTGGCCGCACTTTTCATTCCGAATTTAGACGTCCGTCAGCGCGTGCAGCGCAAAGCGCTCGGATTTGCCCTCCTCGAGGCGCTGTTGCGTGAGTCGAGAGAATTGCCGGCCGGCACGAAAACATTCGCGGCGCTTCAACGCCTGATGCCGGCGCTGGCGCTGATCCGCGAACACCTCGATGGCGATATCAGCCTGGCGCGGCTTGCGCGTTCAATGCATTTGTCGGAGTCGCGCTTTCACGCCGTGTTTAAGGAGCTCACGGGCTTTGCGCCGCAGCAGTATGTCCAGCGCCAGCGCATTCAATCGGCGCAACAGCTTCTGATCGAAACCGATGCATCGATCAAGGAGATCGCCGGACGTGTCGGGCATCGCGATGTATTTCATTTCAGCCGTTTATTTAAACAACGGTGCGGGGTCAGCCCGAGCCTCTATCGCAACGAGGCCCGGCGTACTTTGATGGGCGAAGCAGGCCAGTAAAGGGCGCGGGGGGTACGGAAATTATGTGCGCTGCTGGCACTGCGCTGCTGGCACTGAGGAGGGGTAGGTTCGAGTTTCTCTCGGCCTGACCGCCGTTCTCTCGATAGTCGTATGGGCCCCATTGAATATCGGTCGCTTCGGCAAGGGACGGTTTCTTACCGATTCATGGACCAATGCGTTTTAAGTCATGCCGTAAATTAGGGTTAAATTTAAATTCTCCAAGTGTTTCTAAAATGGCTCGCCAATCGCACTTAGTCATTCGGCTAGTCTCGTATGAGTTGCGCGAACGGTCGATTTTCAGTTCCTCAAAGACCTGCCCTGTGTGATTGCAAGGGGGACGAGAGTTTAACAGCGGTGAAGTTTTCAGTTTTGCATGCTTTGAAAGGACCTCCCTCATGAAGTGTTCAATTGCCAGGACTCAGGTTCGACAAGTTGTGTTTGTCCTGCTGAGTGCATTTCTGTGGTGCGTAGGTTCTTCCGCGCGGGGGGAGGAAAATATCGTCGATGCCTCTCAGATTCAAAAATTCACCGATGACGAATTGCGCGACCTCGTGGCTCCGGTTGCCCTTTACCCGGATGCCCTTTTGGCGCAGGTGCTGCCGGCCAGCACCTTTCCGGTCGATGTCGCCGCGGCTGCCCGGTACGTTCAATCTTCCAAGGACCCTTCCAATCCGCCCAGTGGCGTTAATTGGGACAGCAGTGTAATCGCGCTGCTGCACTTCCCCACCGTTTTGAAGCGCATGGGCGACGACATTTCATGGACCGAGCGCCTGGGCATGGCCGTCACCTACCAAATGGCCGATATCACCGAAACGATCCAGCAGGTCCGCGCGGAAGCGCAGGCGGCGGGTAATCTTGTCACCAACTCCAGTCAGGTCGTATCGATGGATCGGAATGTAATTACGATCATGCCGGCGGACCCCAATATTATTTACGTTCCAACCTATGAGCCGGACGTCATTTTCGTTCAGCACGACTCTTGGGAGCCCTATATTTCGTTTGGCATTGGATTTGGCTCCGGCTTATGGCTTAGCAACGAATTCGATTGGCGTTACCACCGCATCGGCATCTACAGCGATTGGTACAATGGCGGCTGGAGACGGCATAACCGGTCCAGCTATTGGGCGCCTTCCTATCGTCCCATCCCGTCCTGGTACGCGAGAGGCTCGGTGCGCTCCTTTGGTACGGCGTCAAATTATGGCTACCGTTCGTCCAGAAATTTCTCGAACTCGAGAACCACGCGCGTAGCCCCAACTCAAAGGACTACTCGCACCGCTCCCGCGCAACCCCTGGTCCGGACCACGCCGGCGCCTAATCGTGCGGTCAATCCGCCGGTTACACATGCCGAAGGCCTTGGCCGCAGCGGACAGCAGACGCGCAGAGAGGCCAATCGCGGGGGCACCAGCCGCCAGAACGTGCAGACGGCGCGGCCAGCTCCGGCTCAGGCGGCCCCTGCGCAAAGAACCCCTCAACCGGCGCGTGCGCCGCAGCGGCAGAACGAAATGCGGCCGTCGAATGGCCAACAGACCAAAAGCGAATCGTCGCGCGGTGCGGCAAGTCGCGGTGGCAACAGGGATCGCAAATAATTTCTACGGACAAGGATTGCTACTCTTGAAAGGGTAACCATGAATACCATGACTTCATCCCACAGGCCGCTGAACGTGCCGGCGCTTTACGCCGCACTGGCGGTCCTGCTTTTTGGAGCGGGGCTCTGCCGCGCTGAAGGGGCTCCTTCGGACCAAAAAGCTTTCGATACCCCCGAAGCGGCCTTTAAGGCGCTTATCGACGGCTGCAACCAGAACAGCGATGAAATACTGCTCGATGTTTTGGGCCATCAGAACAAAGATCTGGTCGTTCAAAGCGACAAGGAAGACTCCACTGAAGTGCGCAAGAAGATCTCCAGTGCGGCCAAGGAAAGCCTCAAGATTGTCACCAACGACGACAAGGCCATCGCGTACCTTGGGCTCAAAGCCTGGCCTTATCCCATTCCGATGGTGAAAAAAGGCACGACCTGGATCTTTGATACCGCCGCCGGAAAAGAAGAAATCCTGAATCGCCGCATCGGCCGCAATGAACTCTCTGCCATCAAATTTGTCGATGCTTATGGCGACGCGCAGCGCAAGTACGCCTCCGATGACCACACCGGGGACAAGGTGCTCAAGTACGCGCAGAAGCTGATGTCAACCAAGGGCAAGCGCGACGGGCTTTACTGGGCCAGCACGCCCACCGCCAAGGACCGCAGCCCGCTGGATGGTATGGTCGACGATGACGAAGTGGCTTTCCTGGCTGGGAATGGCGCTGACGTGCCGTGCAACGGTTACTATTTCAAAATCCTGACCAAGCAGGGCGCCAATCCGCCCAACGGCAAATACGACTACGTCATCAATGGCAATATGATCGCAGGCTTTGCAATCGTGGCTTGGCCGGCGGATTACGGTGCGTCCGGCGTCATGACCTTGGTCATGAGTCACGAAGGCCTCATTTATCAAAAGGACCTGGGCGCGGATACCGCGAAGACTGCCGCGGCCATGGATGAGTACAATCCCGACAACACGTGGACTGAAGTAAAGTCCGACGATAAGTAACTCTCAAATACCATCCACGCGATCGGAACTGGCCGCCATGAGTGATAAGAATAGTCAGGACAGGCGTCAACAAGGACAAACGGGTCATGACCGCTCGAGCAATGGACCGTTGCATGCGGTTCGGGCGAACGAGCAACACAATCATGAGCGAATCGAGCATTCGCGCAACCACGTGCACCAGTTGGAGCAGCAAACGGCACCCCATGGCATGCAACAGCAGCATGCCACGCCTCCGCATGAGAACGAGACTGCAATATTCATTGATGGAAAAACGTATCACATTAAAAGTAACCGGATTGTTGTCGGGGAATTGCGCAAGCTGGCCAGCCCGCCCATCGGCAAGGACAAAGACCTCTTTCACGTGGTGCCTGGCGCCGGAAATGTCTTGATGAGCGATGATCAGGTCATCGATATAAACATGCACGAAAGAGACCACGGGCGCCATTTCGTTAGCGCACTAAAACCCTCCGTGGTCGCTTCGCGGCATGAGGCCTTGGCCCGAAAGGCCTACTTCATTTATTTGGAGCGCGGTGCTTTGAATGGGCACGATATAAAGGATTGGCTAGAAGCCGAAGGCCGTGCGTAATAACTATTCCATAATTCTCGAACCACCTCGAAAATCCGCCGGCTGCGGTGCGCACCTTTTTTAAGCTCCATTAGCGGGAGCGCCGCGGTCCGTTCGTCGGCTCAAACCGGCCTCATGCAACGCAGGCTCCGCAGCGCCATCAGAGGCCGCTTACATTCTTCCGGCCTGAAATGCAGCGGACCAACCGTTTTTGCCGGCTGGCCCGCTTTGAAAATGCCGTTCTCTGCGCTCTTGGCGGCAAAAGCTGTTCTTAGACCTTCGCAAGCTTCGTCACGCGGCCGTCGCTGATCCATTCGACGAGGTAAATGTTTCCACGCTTGTCCACATGCAGGCCGTGGGGCGACGTGAAGTTCCCCACCTGGCGCAGATCGTGCGCGATGTTCGGCCAGCCCGGAATCTTCCAGCCTTCCTTGCGTTCGCCGAGGTGGCAGACCAACTGGTCGTTCTTGTCGAGCACCGTGATGCGCGAGTACAGATCTGGGATGTAAATCTCGTCGCCATGCTGAATCGTGGTGCAGGGCTTCTGGATGATCCCAACGCCGGTGAACTTCACGTGCTTGCCGTCGAGCGTGAAGTATTGCAGGCGGCTGTTGCCGCGGTCGGAGATCAGCACCAGCGGGTCTTTGCCGCGCGTGTCGATCATCACGCCGTGGGGGTTGCTGAGCTGCCCCGGACCGTCGCCGAGCCCGCCGAAGGACGTCTCGTACTGGCCGTCCAGCGAGTACACGTGGATGTACGGCTGGCCGTAGCCGTCGGCGACGTAGACCTTGCCGTTCGGACCGACGGCCGTTTCGGTGGGGCGGAAGGCGCGCTTGTCGGAGTCGTACAGGTCCGGGCGGCGCGGCGTGGTCACGGCCCAGGCCATCTGGCCGTCGAGCGTGCTCTTGACCACCTGACCCTGGCTGGTCGTCGAGAGGTACAGATACTCGCCGCTCTTTTCCTTATTTAAGTGCAGGCCGTGCGCGCCGCTGGCGAACTGCGGGCCCCACGAGTTCTGGAACACGCCTTCCGCGCTGAAGACACAGACCGAATCGGCGCTCTGGTTGTGAATATAGATGCGCCCTTGCGCGTCCTCGACGACACCGTGGGTGTAGCCGTATTTCTTGCCTTCGGGCAGCTTGCCCCAGCCTTCGACCACTTCGTAGGTGTGGGAACCGGAACCGATCCGCATGCAAAGTCTCCTTGGGTTTGGGTGCGTGGGTGCTATTTGGGCTCTAAAAGCGTATTGCGGTTGTGTCGTTAAACCACCGCCAACTGGATGCAACCGGAAATCCCCGCGTTTGACCAAAGGCACTCCATACGCTATGCCACGCCCAACGCTTTAGCGAGGCCCTCCCTGCATGGTGAATCTGGTCCCGGCCGACTCCTCCAGCGCCGCAGTACTGGACCTGAATCTGATCCCCTGTCCGGCGACAGTCAGTTTCCATGGCGCGCCGCTGCGCCCGCCGCCGAGCATGTTCCTGCATTTGCCCGCGGTCGGAGCTGGCGCGGTTCGCGTTCGCGCGCAGGTTGTGGCCCAGATGCTCACCGCCGCCGGCATCCGCACGCAGTTGGCCTCTTCCACTGAATTGCCGCCCATGACGGGCTATCTGTCTCTCTCTCCGACGTTATCCAAGCGCTGGGAACAGGCCCACAAGCCGCTGCGCGGCATTGCCGCCGGGCCCGAAGGCTACCGCGTCAACGTCACCAGCGATGGCATCCTGATCCAGGCCGGCGAAGAGCGCGGCTTTTTCTGGGCCTGCATGACCGTGCTGCAATTGCTCGAAGACGGCCGCGAAGTCCCCGGCCTGATGATCGAAGACGCCCCCCTTATCGCCAACCGCGCCGTCCACTGGGACATGACCGGCTGGCCGCCGACCCGCGAGTACCTCCAGCAGACCATCGAAAATTTCGCGCGCTACAAAATCAATCTGGTGGTGCTCGAGTTCGAGCGCCACTTTGCATACAACTCGCAGCCCGGCGTCTCGCACCCCGACGCACTGCAGCCCAATTTTATTCAGGAACTCGACCAGTTCGCGCGCGACCGCGGAATCACGCTCGTGCCGCTGGTGCATTGCATCGGGCGGGTCGGGCATCTGCTTTCGCTCGAACCCTACGAACAGCTCCGCGAAGATCCGCGTTACTTCGATCAACTTTGCCCCAGTCTGCCCGCGAGTTCCGAAATCTTCTCCGCGATGGTCGAAGATCTGCTCACGGTCAACTCGAGCACGTACTTTCACATCGGCGGCAACGACGCACGCTTTCTGGGCGTCTGCCCGGCCTGCCAATCCAAGGCGCGCCAGCTCGGCGGGCGCTCCAGCCTGTACCTCGACTACGTCGGCTCGCTGATCCGCTATCTGGCCGGGCGCAACCGCTTCGTGATGCTCTGGGACGACCTGGTCCAGCACATGACCGAAGAGCAGATCAAGTGGCTGCCCGACCGCGTGGTCCTGACATCCATCGAATACAACGCGACGGGCGGCCGGCCCACGCAGCAGATGCTGCTCTCCCTCGAGCGCTACCAGAAGGCGGGGCGCCGTGCGTGGGGCGCGCCATCGCACAGCCCCAGCTCGCGCTACGCCGCCTTCGACAACATCGACGCCTGGACCGAAGCCTGCGAAATGGGCCTGGCCGAAGGGCTCATGGCGCACATGACCACGCGCGATTATCCGCTCGGCCCGCTCAATCCGCCGCTGGAAGTCACCTGGCCTTCGATTCTGTATACCGCCGAACGCGCCTGGGGCGGGCGCCGCGCGACGACGCGCTCCGCGTTCCTGCCGCGCTTCGGCGCGCGCTTCCTGGGCGTCTCGCAGCGTGCTTCGAAGGATGCCGCGTGGAGCATCTTCGACATGTACCTGAACGATTTCCCGCGCGAAGCCCGCGAACTGATCCAGCGCGTCTTCTCCTCGAGCACGCGCAACCAGAACACGCTCAGCTTTCTGGCTTCATGGTGTGCGGTGCGCTCGTTCCAGCATTACGTCGACCGCTTCGAAGGCCACGCGGGCTCGTCCTACGCCTCCCTGCAGGAAGGCCGCGGCGATCCGTTCCACCAGGGGCGCCTGCGCTGGCGCATTGAAGACCTGAAGTCCCGGGTCCCGGACATCACGCGCTCGTTCCGCGAACGCGCCGCGTACCTGACCAGCGAAAGCTGCGTCGACGAATACCTGAACTCTGAACTGGCCTTCTCGCTCTCGCGCCTCGATGTGCTCGGCGCGCTATTGGAAAAGTACCCGCTGCCCGACAAGGAATTCCAGCAGCCTGTGCGCTTGTAACCGGCGCACACTTCCTGAGCGTCGGCGCGCTGTTATGGGAGTGACTCGCGATGCCTCAATCCGCCGCCGTCACGACGTCCTCAGGCGAAAAAGCCTTTAAAATTTTCGTCGCGCTTGCGCTGTTCTGCGGCGCCGTGGCCGCATTTATTTACGGCTATTGGGGCTGGGGTCTCGCGGCCCTCTTTGTGAGTTTTTGTTTTTTAAGTCACGCGTTTCTGCTAAGCGGCAAAGCCAACTGTCCCGTATGCGCCCGGCCGCTCAGCGGTCTGGGCCCCGTCAGCACTTGCGGCTGCCCCAAATGCCGCACCTATTTCCGGACGAAGGATGGTCAGCTTGAAGAAATCGCCGCCGCCACGGTTGCCGACGAGTACACCTTCGCCACGCGCCTGCCTTGGGAAGACCTCGCCGACCAGACCATGCTCGAACCCCTCGGCTCCATGCCCACCCTGAACACCACCACGCGTCCCTTGAATGCGGCCTGGCCCGAGGGCTGCTGCGTCTGCGGGCAGGCGAGTACGCGCACCGACGCATTCACGTGCTCGGTGCTCAACAAGCGGGGTTTTCTGGACAAGAAAGTGATCATCGAAGTCTCCGGCGTGCCCTACTGCGAAAAATGCAAAAAGGGCGTGGCCGTCGATTACGACCGCGGCAACACGGACCTCGGCGGCATTTTCCTCGTGTTCCGCTCTTACGCCTACTTCAAGGCCTTCCGAAAATTGAATTCCTGGTAGCCCAGCGCGGTCCCGTTGTCTGTTCGGCTCGGTTTTCCGTCTTGGCCCTTGGTGCTTCTAATTTGGTTCTTGTCGTTTGGCACATTCCTGCCGCCTCTTGTGGTCCCCGCGCCAAGTTATCCCTACATCTTGTGTGAAAATTATTTGCCATGGCACATTGATTTTGCCTACAAAACGTGATTAATTGGAAATTGGAAGCGACGCTGAAACCCCTATGGCAGTCGCCAAACCGGCCCGCTTCCAATCAAAGGAAAAACCCTTCAATTAAATAGCCGGAGCTACTCGCTTTTAGCTATTGGCTATTGGGAGAGACTGCGCGTGCGCAGCCGCATTTCCCAATGAGCGCGCCTACGAATGCCGGGCCGTTGGAAGAAATTCCCGCCCGCGCCTTGCGCTCGGTCGTGCCCTCCCAATAGCGAATAGCCAAAAGCCAATAGCTATTCATGTACTACATCAACGCCACGCAGCGTGTGACTGCGCGGCGCACGAACCGACACATCTTTTTGAAAGGAAAACCATGAGCGAATTGGACCTGGAGTATAACCATTACGACGCGCGCAAACTGATGCCGCAGATTCTCGCGGCGCTGCGAAACCTCGCGCGGCAGTTCTACAAACAGCCCGAAAAACCCGAACCGGACGCGCGCGGACTCGAAATAATTCTGCCGGATTTTCCGCCGGAATGTCCGGGCACGCCGATGCTCTTTTGCCCAAGCTGGCAGCTTGCGTGGGGCCTCGAAACCGCGCAGCGCACGCTCAATTCGGCGATTCGCACCGGCACCGGCCTCTGCACGCGCGAATGGTGGGATATCGTTCGCGCGAAAATCAGCGACGTTGAACGGCGCATCCGCCAGGACCTGATCGCCGAAATGAATTCGGCGCTGATGCTCGTCAAACCCCAGGAATTACCCGATTATTACAGCTATAAAATGGTGCTCGAAGAATACCGCAAGCGCGAAGGCGTGACGCGAAACCGGCGCGCAATGGAGCTGGGGTATCGCAGCCACGCGCGGCTGAACAAAGCCTTTTCTGCCATCAAGAAGATGACGATTCCCGATTTTGAGCACGATTTAATCCGCCAATTCGCAGACGAAAAAGTCCCCGGCGTAATGACCCGCGCCGACTGCGCACGACTATTCAACTGGGACACGCAGCCGCAAGCAGTGCCGCCGTTGGCAAGTAACGCCGACCCCAGCTTGTCCCGGGCCGTGCGTGCCACTGGCGGCTTGCCCGCCAGTGCACTGAGGCCGTTGGCCACTGATGCCGACCCCAGCTTGCCCCGGGAAGTGTGTAGCACTGGCGGCTTGCCCGCCAGTGCACTGACGTCGTTGGGAAATGACTCTGCTTCCTCGAATATTGGTCTCAAGCAAACCGAACAGGAAATTCCGTCCCCTAAAATGCTGCCCGAATTGGAAGTCGGAATTCACATACCGCGCAACACCGAATTAGAAATAAAACCGAATGAAGAATTAGCTACGTTGGAGAGTGAAGATGCTGCCTTAATCGCCGCAGATTCGGTCCCTAAAATAGAAGCCTCTGTATCTAAGGATGTAGACGCTGACTCCGACTTGCTCCGGGCCGTGTGTGCCACTGGGGGCTTGTCCCCCAGTGCACCGACGCCGTTGGGAAATGTTACCGAACGCGAGCGCCGCAAACTGAAAAAACTCTCGCGACAGGAAAAGTTCCGCGAACGCCAGAAGCGCCTGAATGCGTTGCGGAAAGAACGCGCGGAGGAAGTCTACGCGCTCGCCGCCGCCGCGTGCCCACCCGTCCAACCGATCCGGCGTGCAGTGTCGTAGGAAGGCGTAGTCGTAGACAATCCCATTGCGCTGGCTATTCTCGCGGCACGTCATTCAGATTGGTTCGTTTAGCTGTTTTGCGTTTCTTGGATCTTGGTTCTGGTCGTTTGAAATTTTTCGTTCCATGCCCAGGGGAGAAACTCAATGACGCCGCGCGAACGCATGGACCTCGTCTTCGCCTGCAAGCCCGCCGACCGCGTGCCCTTCGCGCCCGCGATCTACGAACACAAAGCCGCGCTGCTCGGCAAATCGCCTTCCATCGTCGGGCGCAATTCCGACATGATCGTCGAAGCCATCCGCAAAGAGTACGAAATCTACCGGCCCGACCTGCTCACGGTCGGCTTGGACGTCTACAACGTCGAATGCGAAGCCGTCGGCTGCAAAGTGAAGTACTACGAAGATTCGACCGATGTGCCGGGCATCGAACACTACCTCTGCAATTCGATCGACGAGGTCCGCGAGATCAAGCCCGTCGATCCCGAGAAAGCCGGGCGCATGCCGATCTTCTTGAAGGCCGCCGAACGAATTCACGCGGAATTCGGCAAGGAAATTTACGTGCGCGGCGCGGTCAGCGGGCCATTCTCGATGGCCAGCGAACTGGTGGGCTTCGAAAATCTGCTCGTGGCGACGAGCGAAGACCACGAACTCGTCAAAACCGCGCTCTACAAGGCCGTTCAGATCATCGGCGACTTCGCCTGCGCGTTTTTGAAGCGTGGCATCGGCGTGATTATTTTCGACAGCCGCGCCATGCCGCCGCTGACCAGCCCCGATGTGTTTGAAGGCCAGATTCTGCCGCCGTACCAGGAGCTGACGCAGCGATTGAAGGAAGCCGGCGCGAAGCACATCCCCGTGATCATCGGCGGCGATACGACCTCGATTGCCGAGCTGCTCACGAAGACGGGTGCGACGCAATTTTTGTGCGATTTCGACGCGGATTTCGAAACCTGGCGGCAAGCCTGCGCGAAGGTCAACGCTCCTTTCCGCTGCAACATTGACGCGCGCCGTGTGCACTTGGGCGATGCGGAAGAGAACGCGCGGCTGGGCCGCGAGATCCTGGCCAAGGCCGCGAAAGTGCCCGGCTTCATCCTCGGCACCGGCGTCGTGGCCTACGACGCGCCCAAGGAAAATATCCTCGCCGTGCGCAAGCTTGTGGCGGGGTAGGGGCGCGTCGCCACGTTCGTTCGATTAAAGGTACTACTTGGCTGAAGTCAGGAGCGGCGCGGGCGTCGTGTCCGGCTTCCAGAACAGCGTCCCGCAGCGCAGCGTCAGATCCTGCATTTGCGGCAGCTTGTCGGTCTCCGGCACGGCGACCTCGAACTTGAAGGGGCTCGCGTCGGACTTCTTCTCGACGGTCTTCACTTCGCCCTTCCAGTCCGTGCAGTCCTTTGTCGCGCCTTTGCCCGCCGGCGCATCCTTGTAGCGGAAGACCACGGTGACCGGGCTGGCTTTCAGGCTCTCCGGCTTGCCCGCGGCCAGTGTGTAGGTGTTCTTGCCGGGCATCAGGTGCGGCGCGGCCATGGCGTTGTGGGTGAAGGTCGTCTGCAGGAAGAAGCGGTTGAGCGTGGCTTTGCCTTTCAGCGTCAGCTTGACCTGGTAGGCGTGCAGACCGGGCTCGGTCTTGACCGCGATTTTGTCGAAGCTGGCTTTGTACTCTTTCTTGCCGGTGTCCTTCGCTTCGAGCACCGCGGTCCAGGCTTTGCCATCGGCGGAGGCTTCGACGCCGACGGCGTCTCCCGCGCCGGGGCAGGTGGCTTCAAAGGACAGGTCCGCGCCGCTGATGTAATAGGGGCACTTGACGGGGATCACGAGTTCGCCCGCGCCGCTCAGACCCTCGGGGCCCGGCTTTACGCCCTTCTCGGAGACCAGGCCGTCCTTGTAGTCGGCGTTGGTCAAGTTGGGTGAGTAGTTCAGGAAGCCGTTGAAGTAATGCCGGTAGCTGATCGACATGTTGGGACTGAACTTGGTGATGCCGTAGGGCTCCCAGAATTTGAAGAGGTCCGGATTGTCGCCGCGGTCGTGACCGCCGCAGGTGTGCAAGGGGCCGGGCCCGAGGGCCGGATTCCAGGTGCCCGGCAGCGGCTTGCCGTGGGGCCACCAACTGCGCACCAACTCTTCGCCCGAACGCAGGGAAAGATCCTTCACCGACCAGGCCAGCTTGAGCGGCTCGTAGTCGGACGACGTATCAATCTTTTCGGCGAAGGCCTTGGGATCGTCGCCGCACATGCACATGCCTTTCGGCGAGCGGCCTTCCTTCTCGGCGTTATCGATCAGCGAAGGGTTGGCGGTCAGCTCGTCGTAGGAAGCAATGTGCGGCTTGTCGCCCTTGGTGAAAATGTACAGGTTGGTGAAGGTGTCGAAGCCATGCCACTGGTTGTCATAGAAGGCTTCGTAAAA
>Ga0265314_10001497_pt1 | contig 25908 bp, 25 predicted proteins | sample 4126metaG_FD_203106 | JGI IMG/M metagenome (GOLD analysis project Ga0265314, IMG submission 203106) | Rhizosphere microbial communities from Carex aquatilis grown in University of Washington, Seatle, WA, United States - 4-1-26 metaG | ecosystem: Host-associated > Plants > Roots > Rhizosphere >... | reverse complement strand
GCCCGGGCCTACGCCGAACATGCAAGCTGGGAAGCTGTTTTCGAGGGCGTGTACGCGGCATACAAAAACCTGCTTCCGGCTGGGCGTGGTTCCGGGTAAATTGAAAGCTGCAAGGGGAAGGCGGCGCGATGCTGGCGAGCTTCACGGCAAGACTGGAAAAGAGCCCAAGCAAGGGCGGCTGGACTTACGTGGTTTGGCTGGAATCGGCCGCGTTCTTCAAAATGCGCGGCCTGGTAAAGGTGCGCGCGACTATTGACGGCGTGCCGTTTGAGAGCTCGTTCATGGCCCTCGGCGATGGCCGCCACAAGCTTCCGGTGAAAGAAGAACTGCGCCGCCAGATCGGCAAGAGCGTAGGCGACACGGTCAACATCGAACTGCTGGAACGCATCGGCAGCAGCGCGCCTCGCGCTTGACATCGCGGCCAACAGGCGCGATCCTTCGCATACCTCCCAACTTCAATTCAGGAGGCCATCATGTTCCGGAGGATTCTGTTAATCAAAGCGTTTGCGCTGCGTCCCAGTTGTGGGCTGCTCGCGCTGCGGCTCTGCGCCGCGTTGCCGCTGTTTCTTAAGCACGGCACAGAAAAGCTCTTCCGTTTTTCTCACATGGCCCAGCATTTTCCCGATCCACTGCACATCGGAGTCATCCCCAGTTTGCTGTTTGCCACGCTGTCTGACGGGATCTGTTCGCTGCTGCTGATCCTGGGGCTGGCCACGCGATGGGCCGCCGCTGTCATCTTCGTTAACCTGTTTGTGGCGCTCGCTTTCGTACACCACTTTCAGGTTTTCGGACCGCAGGGCGATCACGGCGAGGTGATGATCCTCTATCTTGGCGCCATGTTCACGCTATTCATGGCGGGGGCGGGGAAATACAGTGTCGATGCTGCGATCGACAAATCGGCCGCAGAGTAAGCTGGTTATCGGGCTTTGATGGTTGCTACGCGACCCTTGGCGGGGAACTTATCGAGTTGCAGCATGTCGTCCACCGTCATGCCTTGGCCGCCAGATCGCCGATTGCCCCCACCAGCTTGTCCAGATCGGCCAGAGTTGTATACACGTGAGGCGTCACGCGCACGCAACTGATGTTCTCCCACACTATGCCCACGGTGTGAATCTTGTAGCGGTCAAACAGCGCACTGGCCACCGCACCCGGAGTCATTCCGTCGATGCTTACGCCGCAGATGGCGCATGAGTAATTCAGATCGAGCGACGTGTGCAACTTCACCTTCGGAATCGACAGCACCTGTTTCGCCCAATAGTTTTTGAGGTAGCCGATCCGCTCCTGCTTGCGCCGCGAGCCAATTGCCTCATGGAAGTTGATGGCTTCGCCGATGCCCTGCTCGATGGGAAGGCTCCGCGTCCCAAGGTCCTCAAACTTGCGAATGTCCGCCGAGTGCGGGTCTGAGGCGCAAGTCAGCGGCCACAGCTTCCCGATGTTGTCTTCCCGCACCCACAACATGCCGGTGCCGATGGGCGCCGAAAGAAACTTGTGCAGGCTGGTTCCGAAGTAGTCGCAGTGCAGGTCCGGAACCTTGAAATCCATCAGCCCGAACGAGTGGGCGCCATCGGCCAGCACCTCGATGCCGTGGGCATGCGCCATGTCGGAGATCTTCCGCACCGGCATCGTCTGGCCCACCCAATTGATCATATGAGTGATGTGAATCAGCCGCGTCCTGGGAGTGATGGCCTGTTCGTAGGCGCGCACAATCGCGGCGTCGTCTTCGATGGGGAAATCGAAACTGATCTGCTTGTAGACGATGCCATCGCGCTCGGCGCGCTGGCGATACGCCTCAATCATGTGGGGATAATCCTGCTTGCAGCCGATCACCTCGTCGCCTGTCTTGAGCGGCAGCCCGTAGATGATGGTGTTAAGCGCCTCGGTGGAGTTGCGATCGATGGCGATCTCTCCCGGCTTGGCTCCGGCGAGGTGCGCCAGGCGTTCGCGCAGAGGTTCGCGCCCTTGGTCGAGGATTCCCCACATGTAATACGACGGCCCCTCATTGGAGAGCTGGTTGTAGCGCTCCACCGCCTGCTGCACGACGATGGGCGAGGGTGACACGCCGCCGTTGTTCAGGTTGATGATCTGCGGACTCACCGAATAGCCGCGCTGAATCACGCTCCAGAAGTCTTCATCCTGTGCTGCCGCTGCTGGATCCAGGCGATCGACCGCCTTCGACGCAGCGGTAAACTCCTCCGCGTGGAGTTTGTTGAACAGGCTGTTAATGGAGAAGGCGCCGGCGAATGCGGCGGACGATCGGAGGAAACTGCGGCGGCTGGCAGGCATCATAGACCCTCACTTTAGGCGGAAATGACATGAACGGGCAAGGCCAAATTCACGCCATGTGCCGGCCCGTCCGCAAATCCAGCGCGAGCGGTGTCTCCTTGTCCGTCATCAGGCTCCATCCCATCCCGCGCAGAATCCAACCGTCGATCGCTGTAACCGCCACGCCCTCATCGGAAAGCTTCTCTGACTCCCACTGTTGGCCTTCGCGCCCCCACGCCACAATCGTGCGGTGACCAACGAATAGCAGCAACCCCGCGTCCGCGGCCGCGCGCACCGCCAGCACGGGCCGCAGCGCCAGAAAAGTGAAGCGCTCCGGCGCGGTGGTGTCAATCATGTAGACATATCCGCCAGACGCGCAGCAGATCTCGCGCGGATCAGGCGCGGCCCACACACCGCTCGCCGCCGCCGGATCGCGAAACCCCAGCGCGCAGGTAGCCAGGAACGGCTGTGTCGCCTGCGGCCGCACCATCACTTCCAGCGCGCCGCGCTCTATTTCTTCCACGTCGCGCGGGTAGATGAAATGGCGAGGCGGCAGAATCAGCGGCCGCGCGGGCAGGATCTCCGCCTCCCACGCATGCGCAAAGGTTAGATCGATCTTCGGCGAGTCCACGCTCACGCCCCCACAAACCTGAGCACTCGCTGGCATACGTTGGGAATCCCCACACCCAGGGCCGCGCCGTCCTCAATCAGCGGGATCAGTTTGTCGAACTCCGGTCCGGAGTGCGACCCCGTGATGGCAATGCGCACCGGGTGGAAAAGTTGAGGGCCTTTCGCTCCCGTTTCCGCTTTGATCTCATTCAGCCATGCCTTGAAAACCTCCGCAGTCACCGGGCCGCGGTGCATTTTGACGCGGTTGGCCAGCTGCGCCAGCACCAGCCGCGCAGAATCCTCTTTGAGCACCGCCTCGTTCTCCGCGTCGGCGCGCGCCTCCAGCGGGTCCACCGCGAACACCGGCTTCGCCATCTCCGGCAACTGGTCCAGCCGATCCACCTTGGGTATCAGCAGCGCCAGTAGCCGCTCGAACCACCCCCGCAGCGCCGCAGGAACTCCGTCTTCATCCGCCGTTGTCACGCCCGTTGTGCGCGTCGCCGGCCCTGCCCCGCTTGCGATCGCCGCGCCTTCGGCCAGCGCAGCCATTTCGCCAAAACCGGACTCGCGGAATCCCGTTCCGTCCACCGTCGTCCCCATCACATCCGTCGGCATAAGCGGTCGTGGGGAAGGCTGCTCGTCCGGCGCGCTGGCAGGCGCGTCCGCCCCGCCCAATCGCTTGGCAAAGTACGGCCACGCCAGCGTGACCAGCCGCTCCATCGGCGCTGCTTTCAAATAGTGCCGGTTCAGCCAGTTCAGCTTGGCCAAATCAAACACCGCAGGCGACGGGGTTACTCGCTCCAGGCTGAATGCGCGCGTCAACTCCTCCAATGTGAACGTCTCCGTCTTGCCGTCCTCCGCTCCCCATCCCAGCAGCGCCAGATAATTCACCAGCGCCTCCGGCAGGTAGCCCATCTCGCGGAAAGCCGCAATCGACGTGGCCCCATGCCGTTTTGAGAGCCGCTCGCGATCCGGCCCCAGGATGGTGGACAGATGCGCGAACTCCGGCGCCGTCCATCCGAAGGCTTCATAGATGGCCACCTGCTTGGGCGTGTTGGAGAGGTGATCGTCGCCGCGGATCACGTGCGTAATCTCCATCAGCGCATCATCGATTGTGACCACGTAGTTGTAAACCGGCACGCCTTCGCTCATGCCGCTCATGCCTCCGTGCGCCGACCGCACCAGCACCGGATCGCTCACCGCCTCCGATTCAAACTTCACCTCGCCGCGCACCAGGTCGTGGAATGTCAGCGGATGGTCCTCAATCTTCAGCCGCACGGCGAACGGCACGTCCGCGGCCAGGTTCTCTTCCACCTCCTCGTTGCTCAGGTAGCGGCATTTTCCCGAGTACGCCTGCTGCCGGTGCTCTGCTGCCGCCGTCTTCCGGTCCGCATCCAACTCCTCCGGCGTGCAGAAGCATGGATACGCCTTGCCCTCCTTGAGCAGCCGCTCCGTGTACTTCGTATAAATCTTCAGCCGTTCTGACTGCCGATACGGCCCATGCTTCCCGTGCTCGTCGCCCCAGATGTCGCCGGCCTTCGCGCTTCCTTGAGGACCCTCGTCCCAGTCGAGCCCCAGCCAGTGCAGGTCCTCAATCAACTGCTTCTCGTATTGCGTCTCTGACCGCTCCCGGTCCGTGTCTTCAATGCGGAGGATGAATACGCCTTCGTGCCGCCGCGCAAACAGCCAGTTGTACAAAGCCGTACGCGCGTTGCCTACGTGTAGCAATCCCGTCGGCGAAGGTGCAAATCGGACGCGAACTGTCTCGGCGCTCATATCACTTTTGATGATAGAAGGGACGGGCCGTATGTCGCAGCCGCGATAGAATCGTCCCCATCGAGGTCACAATTCATGCGCCGCCTTCTCCTCGGCTTCACAGTTGTTCTCTCGCTCGCAAGCGCGCTTGCCGCCCAAACGCCCCAGTCCATCTCCCAGAAGACCGCCTCCATGGATCACAAGGACGGCTTTTTTCCGCTCCACTGGGACGCCAAAGCGGGCAAGCTCTACCTGGAGATTCCAGGTCTCGACCAGGACTTTCTCCTCCTCGATCAGCTCCCCTACGGCATCGGCTCCAACGACATCGGCCTCGATCGCGGCCAGCTTGGCCGGGGCCGCGTGGTCCACTTCTCCCGCGTGGGCGGGAAAGTTTTACTCATCGAGCCCAATCTGGAATTCCGCTCCTCGGCAGCCGATCCCGACGAGCGCCTTGCCGTCACCCAGTCCTTCGCCGAGTCGGTGCTCTGGGGCTTCCCCATCGAGGCCGAAGAGAACGGCCGCGTCCTCGTCGACGCCACCAGCTTCTTCCTCCGCGACGCGCATAACGTGGCCGAGACACTCCAGGCCACCGGCCAAGGCGCTTACAAAGTCGATCCCAGCCGCAGCGCCATCGCCCTCGACAACACCAGGGCCTTCCCCAAAAACACTGAAATCGAGGCCATGCTGACATTCGCCTCGGAAGGCGCTCCCCACGGCCGCTTCGTTGCAGAAGTCACGCCCGATCCCCACGCCATTACGGTGCGCGAGCACACCTCGCTGATTGAGCTGCCCGGTCCCGGCTACACGCCGCGGCGCTTCGATCCGCGGTCCGGCTATTTCTCCGTCGACTACCGCGACTACTCCGCGCCTCTCGGCGAGCCGCTTGATCAGCGCTTCATCGCCCGCCATCGCCTGATCAAGAAAGAACCGGATGCGACTGTGAGTGAGCCCGTCAAGCCCCTGGTCTACTACGTGGATCGCGGCGCTCCCGAGCCAATCCGCTCCGCTCTGGTTGAAGGCGCATCCTGGTGGGCCAAAGCCTTTGAGGCCGCCGGCTTTAAAAACGCCTTCGAAGTCAAAGTCCTCCCCGAGGGCGCCGACCCAATGGATATTCGCTACAACATGATCCAGTGGGTTCATCGTTACACGCGGGGCTGGAGCTACGGCGACTCCATCGTCGATCCGCGCACCGGAGAGATCATCAAGGGCCAGGTCACGCTGGGCTCCGACCGCGTCCGTCAGGACTACCTCATTGCCGAAGCGCTGCTCACGCCTTACGTTGAAGGCAAGCCTATTCCCGGTGACATGCTGGAGATGGTGCTGGCACGCACGCGCCAGCTGGCCGCGCACGAAACCGGCCACACTCTCGGACTCATGCACAACTTTGCTGCATCCACCGTTGCGCCGGGCACATCTGTGATGGACTATCCCCATCCCTGGATCACTCTCAACGCCGACGGCAAGCCCGATCTATCCCACGCATACACCGTCGGCGTAGGCGCATGGGACGTGGCGGCCATCAAGTACGGATACGAGCAGTTCGCGCCCGGAGCGGATGAATCCGTCCCGCTCCAGAAGCTCCTTGGTGAAGACGATGCAGCCGGCATCCGCTACATGACCGATGAAGATGCGCGCCCCATCGGCAGCGCCAACCCCTACGCGCATCTCTGGGATAATGGGGGTTTTGCGCCCAGCGAACTTAATCGGATTCTCCTAGTGAGAAAAGCCGCCCTCGCGCGCTTCGGCCCCGATGCTATTCGCGACGGCACGCCGATGGCCGAGCTTGAGGACACGCTGGTCCCGCTCTATCTGCTGCATCGCTATCAGACTGAAGCCGCAGCCAAGTGGATCGGCGGCCTCAATTATCGCTACGCCGTCCGCGGTGACGGCGGAATGATTACTGAGCCGTTACCCGCCGCGCAGCAGCGCGAGGCTCTCAAAGCCGTTCTCGTCACCCTCTCGCCGCAGACGCTCACGCTTCCTGAATCCCTGCTCCGCATCCTGCCGCCGCGTCCGCCCGACTATCCCCGCACCCGCGAGTCCTTCGGCGGACACACCGGCCTCACCTTCGACGCCGAAGGACCCGTTGAAGCCGCCGCTGAGCTCACCGCCGCGCTTCTCTTCGACCCCAGCCGTGCCTCACGCCTGGTGGAAGACCACGCGCGCGACTCGCAGCAGTTGGGCCTTGAAGAAGTTCTGGACGCGGTGCTGGCCGCCACCTGGCGCTCGCCCCGCCTCAAAGGCATCGACGCAGAAACTCAGTTCACACTCGACAATGTGATCCTGAATCATCTGCTTCAGCTCGCGGCCGGCGGAGGAGGTGCGGGTCAGTCTCCTGGCGCGGCGTTTCCCGCCGGCTTTTCTCTCAATGAGTCCCGCAGCGATGCGGCGTCCGGGCAGGCGCGTGCTCTAGCGCTCGCCGAGATCGGCAAACTGGAGAAATGGCTGAAGGCCAGCCCGTCCGCTGCCGAATCACCGGAGTCCGCAGCCCACCGCGCCGCCGCCATCGCGGAGATCGAACAGTTCAAGCGCGAGCCCACTAAATTCGCCGCCGCTCCTGAGCTGCCCGTCCCGCCCGGCCAGCCCATCGGAGATGACACCGACTACTGAATTAACATTGACGCGACACTAGCTACGAAGGACACGCCATGATCCGCAAGCCGTATCTCATTCTCGCTTTGGCCTCCATACTTGTTCCCGTCACCTTTGCCCAGGACGCCACCGCCGCAGCTCGCGCCGAGATCCGCCGCGACATCGACACCTACATGCGCGCCGTCGACGCCGCCGACCCGAACCTGGCCGCCACCATCTGGCTCAACTCGCCCGACGTCTCCTTCATCAGCCCCGTCGGCCACGACCGCGGATGGGACCAGATCGCCGGCGACATCTACGTCAAGCTCATGGGCCAGACCTTCTCCAAACGCCATCTCACTGCCGTCGCCGAGCCCGTCATCCACGTCTACAACGGTGACGCCGCGGTGGCCGAGTTCGACTGGGACTTCGTCGCAACAATGCGCAAGGACGGCAGCGTCGTTCACACCACCGGCCGTGAAAGCCAGTTCTACGTGAAGTTCCCCGACAAGGGCTGGCGCCTCGTCCATGTCCATTATTCAGGACCCGCAGTTTCGCCGCCGTCCAGCTGAGGCTTCTGAACTTCGGGGCCTCGGCATGAGGTAAAGAATGCTATACTTACAGTAAAGATAGGAGGTAAAGATGCCCTTCAGCACCATTAGCAGTAAGGGGCAAGTTACTGTACCGATTGAAGTTCGCCATCGTCTCGGGCTAAAGGAGGGCGATAAGGTCGAATTCGCCTTCGAAGAGGGCAAAACCGTTCTTCGCCCTGTCCGCGCCGAAGAAGAGCCGTTGACGGCGTACATCGGGGCGTTTCCCGCGTTCTCTTCCAAAGAGGAGATCATCCGTTTTCACCGTGACCTTCGGGGACATGACGAGTTGGACGAGGAGCTCTTTTGAAGACCGCGATTGATGCCAACATTTTTTCGGCCATCTGGTCCAATGAGCCTTCCGCCCCGCAACTCGTTCAGTCCCTGGCAACAGCAAGGGCCAACGGTGCTCTGGTGATCTCTGGACCTGTTTTCGCGGAGATTCACGGCTATCCGCGCATCACTCCCGAATTGATTCATGAGTTCCTTCAGAAAGCGTCGATCTGGGTCGATTTCCAACTCTCCGAGGAAGTTTGGCGCGAAACCGGAATCCGCTTCGCCCGTTATGCTGCCCGACGGCGCAAATCAGGCGGATCGGAACCGCGAGGACTAATTTCCGACTTCATCATCGGCGCGCACGCTCTAATTCAGGCTGATTGTCTGCTGACCCTCGATCGGCAGGTCTTCCTTCGCGATTTTCCGGAGCTGCGCCTGATTTGACGCACCCGACCGGCGAATATCCGCAGCACGACATGCCATCCACACGCTGACAACTGAAAACTGACAACTGAAAACTACTTGAAGTGCTCCCACCCACGCGCTTCCATCACCTGCACACTGCCATCCGCATTCTTGAGCGTCAGCAGCGGCCGCCCTCGGCCCCGCCGCAGCATCCTCCCGATCCGAGTCACTCGAACCCCCGCGATCGTCCGCGGAATGCGCGTGCCCTCAGCTGCGGTAAACAGCAGTTCGTAATCTTCGCCGCCGTGGAGCGCCTGCTCCAGCGTTGCGCCCGCAGCCACAGGCACCGCCGCCGCGTCCACCTCCGCCGCAAGCCCCGACTCCTCACACATGTGACTCAGATCCGTCGAGAGGCCATCGCTCAGGTCGATCGCCGCGGTCGCCGCGCCCCGCCGCCGCAGCCACATTCCCTGCGCTATCCGCGGCTGCGGAGACAGATGCGCCCGCAAGCTCTCGACCTCTCTCTTTTTTGCTCCGCCTGCCCGAGAAAGCAACTCCAGTCCCGCCGCCGCTCCGCCCAGCGCCCCGGTCACGTAAATTGCATCCCCCGCCCGCGCTCCGCTGCGCCTCAGCGCCTTGCCCCGCGGCACCGCGCCCACCAGCACAATGTCCGCCAGCACCACCGGCGACTCCGCCAGATCCCCGCCCGCAAGCGGCGTCTTATACTCATGGGCCAGCTTCAGCAGCCCATCGTAAAAACGGCTGACCCATTGGTCGCGCGCCGCCATCTCCCGCCGCAGCCCCAGCGACACGAACGCCGCCACCGGCCGCGCTCCCATCGCAGCCAGGTCGCTCAGTCCCCGCGCCAGCGCGCGATGTCCCACCGCCTCGGGCTCGTGCCACTCCAGCTGAAAGTGCCGTCCCTCAATGCTCAAATCCGTGGTGACCGCGATCTCTTCGCCCGGCCGTACCCGCAGCAGCGCGCAATCGTCCCCAATGCCCACAACCACGCCGGACCGCGCCCCCGGCCCAATCCCGAGCTTTGCCGCGCGCGCTCGGATCTGCCGGATCAGCTCCAGCTCACCCCATCCCTTCGCCGTTTCGTCTCCGCGCCTGGTCATCCCTTACAGCATAGGCCACGCCCAGCCGCCGCTCCGCATCGTATCCTTCTCGGGGTTTGCCGTCCTTTCGCCGGAATCGAGTTTTGCACCGCGATTGGACCGCATTTTAAGTTGACCCCGCGCAGGGTAGGTTGATAGCCTAAGTCCACGATCGCGTACATTGCGCCTTGGGCGCGTGTTTTCGTTTATGGGCCAAGCGGCCCCTACACCTGCTTTTTGTCGTACTGCGTAAGGGCGAATTTGCGGCACAAGCCCGGTTAAGGTTCCCGGGTCTGAATTGAGTTCAAATGATGTTGCGCAAGCGCTATTACATTCTTTTTGTTGCCAGGGACGAAGACGGACGGGTTCGCAAGATTCCGCTCCCCCTGCACTACGCGTACGGGTTTGTGGCCGCCGCCGTCATCGGTGCGTTCACAATCATGGGCATGGCCGGCTCTTACACGCGCATGCTGCTCAAGACCGAGAACTTCAATCAGATCCGCGCCGAGCGCGAGAACCTGCGCAAAAACTACCAGGATATGGCCAGGATCGCGCACGATCGCGACATACAGGTCGCTTCGCTGGGCGCGCTTGCCAATGAGGTCACTGCGCTCTACGGCCTGCGTCAGGGCCGCTTGTCCGCGCATGCCGACTTGCCCAAATCCGCCCCTGCAACCAGCACGGTGCCTGTCAGCGACAACGTCAGCCCACAGTACGTCAAAGCCACCATCGACGAGTACACCACACTCCGCAATCAGGCCATGTCCGGACGCATCTCGCGCGCACTTGAGAGCGGTCTCTCATCCTCCTACATGGGCGACTGGACCGCTCTGGCCGATGCGCCCTCACTCTGGCCCGTAGATGGCCGGCTCGGCTCCGGCTTCGGCGAGCGCCAGGATCCCATCAATGGCGAAGGCGCCTTCCACTCAGGCATTGACATCGACGCTCCCTGGGGCACCCCCGTCCGCGCCGCCGGCGATGGCGTGGTCAGCGGCACCGACCAGGGCGCTGGATACGGTAAAGAAATCACCATCGACCACGGCCACGACCTCACCACCGTCTATGGCCACCTTTCTTCCATCGCGATTGTTCCCGGCGAGCACGTCACCCGCGGCCAGATCATCGGCTACGTAGGCCAGACCGGCCGCGCCACCGGCCCCCACCTCCACTACGAGGTGCGCGTTCACAACGTCCCCGTCAACCCCCACAAGTACCTGCGCGACACCTACCAGCAAATCATCGCCCAGGCGGGCGAAGTCTCCCCCGGCGCCTCCGGCAATTAGATCCCTTTCGCGAATGGTTTTCCCAATCGTGTCAAAGCACGAATCCAGTCGTGTCTGATCTCCGAGCGTTCGGCGATGCATCGTGGCTGAAGTCTAGGGATTCGCCTTGCACCCGTCCAGAGTGAAGTTGAACGTCCCTGTTCCCACCACCGTCATATTCAGCTCTGACGGAATCGTAAATCCGCTCACCTCCGCATAGGCGATGCGTACGTGCAGCTCCTGGTCCCCGCCGCTGTCCGGCTTGATATGCGCCAGGAATGAAGTCACGCGCAGGCCCTTGGGCGTGGAGGTGTATGTGGGCGTAAACAGCACCGTCGAGCCCGTCATTTTCACGTCGTATTCGCGCAGGACGTTGTCGGCATCAAAGGTCTCAGTCACCGTGGTGCCGTTATCCGTCGCGCGCAGGATACGTCCTCCGTCGGCGGTCGGGGTGACGTCGATTCCCTTTGAATTCGGCGGAATCACTGACGCATCGGCAAACGGGGCCCAGAACTGTAAGAACCCCGCCAGCGTCTGCTTGGTGCCGTCGCGGACCTGATTCACAATGTTCGCCAGGTCCGCCGGAGGATCTGCAGCGGCCCAATCGACGACCGCAGACCCGTCCATGTGCGCATGCAAAATGACACGCGCCGGGCTCAATACCTGAACCTTGCGCTCGCCGTCCGAGTCTACAGTTCCGCTGTTGGCGCTCGAGACCAGCGTGCGCCAGTCGGGGTGAACATCGCAATCGAATCCCTTCAGCCCATCGCGCTCCGTTGAGGTGTAAAGCACTCTCACCCGGTTGAGCCAATCGTCGTTCGCGTTGGAAGCCTGCTGCGCCGCGCCTGTCTGCTGTCCGCTTGTCGTCGCAGCCGGAACCTGAGCCTCGCCGCGCGGATGTGCGCATAGGGTCGCGGTAAGCGCCAAAACACACCGAAACCACGGAATTCCGTGCATTGCCAATTCTGCCTTTCCCAGGGAAGGCCTATTGTGCGCTACTTCGCCTTTTGTTGGCAAGAAATCCTCAGGCGCTCAGCCGCGTGCTATCGTTGCGTCGGCCCACATTTCCGCATCCGGAGAGGACTTTTCAAGTGATCTGCCGTACCCGTGCTATCGCATTCCTGTTCATTTCCGCTTTCGCGGGGTTCATCTGCCTGCCCGTCGCCGCGCAGGCTCAGCCCGCCGATCGCGCCGCCGGCCTGCGCACCGCTTTCGCCCGCGCCCAGCACCTGCGCCACGGCATCAACGCTGCGGAGTGGTTCGCGCAATCGGCCAGCGACTATTCTGCCGCCCGCACCAACAGCTTTACCGATGACGCCGACATCGCCCTCATGGCCAGGATCGGCCTTGACAACGTCCGCCTCAGCATCGATCCCGTTCCCCTGGAGCAGGGCCTCAACCACGAGGGCCAATATGCCGACTTTCTCGACCGCCTTGACCACGCCGTCGACACCATGATCGCCCAGGGCCTCGCCGTCCAGATCGATATCCATCCGGAAGAGCCATTCAAGCAGACGGTGAAGACCTCGAATAGCGGCGCGGATCGCTTCATCATGCTCTGGCGCAGGCTCGCGGCGCATTATGCCAACCGCAATCCCGACCTCGTTTTCTTTGAGGTGATGAACGAGCCTGAGGTCAACGATCCGTATCGCTGGGCCGGCATTCAGGCCGCTGCCGCCGCTGCCATCCGCCAGGCCGCGCCCAACAATACCATCATCGCCACCGGGCCGAACTATTCCGACATCATCGATCTTCTGACCCAGCATCCATTGCCCGATGGAAACGTGATCTACACCTTCCATTACTACGATCCGCATTCCTTTACGCACCAGGGCGCCGGTTGGGGAGAACCGTGGTGGATCTACACTCACAACATCGCCTGGCCTCCTGATGAGAGCGCAATGAACCAGGACCTCATTGAGGTTCCCGACGCGCGCGACCGCTTCGAATTCGGGCACTATTGGCTCGACGGCTGGAACGGGCGCCGCATCAAGCTGGAAATCGACGCGGCAGCTGCCTGGGGCAAGGACAACGGCGTGCCTCTCCTCTGCAACGAGTTCGGCGCCTTCCGCGAGCATTCCGATCCAGCCTCGCGGATGGCCTGGATTCGCGACATTCGCACCGCCCTTGAAGCCGACGGCATCGGCTGGACCATGTGGGATTACCGCGGCGGCTTTGGCGTGGTGTGGAAAGAGAACGGCCAGCCCACCAAAGTCGACCAGCAGGTGGTGGAAGCCCTGGGCCTGAAAGGCAGGTAAGCTGACGGCTGTGGACTATGAAGGGAATCTGATAATCTGATTTTATGAAGACTGTGTCCATAAGCGTCACTGACGCCTCGCGCAATTTTGCCGATTGCGTCAATCGTGCGCGCTATCAAGGCACGATCTTCGTTCTGCACAAGAACGGGAGTCCCGTTGCACGGCTGGTACCGGAAGAGCACAAGCCGGTTACTGGGAAAGAGCTGGCCGCAGCGCTTCGCGACGCGCTAAAGGACGCGCATCTAGGCCGTGAGGATGCAACAGAATGGCTCCGCGAACTCAAAGAATCCCGCCGAGCCGGAAAGATGCCCTCAAATCGATGGCCATCCTGATCGATGCCGATATTCTCATCCGGGCGGAGCGTGGCGACTTCGACCTGGAGGCCTGGCTTCGTTCCCGCGGCGACGAGGAATTCCGCCTGGCGGCCATCACCATGGCCGAGTTGTGGCATGGAGTCGAGCGGGCAACCGGTGCCCACCGAATACGCCGGCAGCGTTTTCTCGAGCGAATCTTCGCATTGTTTGAACCCGTCGGCTACACTGCGATGACCGCATTCCAACATGCACGTCTGTGGGCCGAACTCGAAGCCTCGGGCCGCATGATCGGCGCACATGACCTGATACTCGCGGCGATTGCCATGGAGCGCGGCGACTCCGTTGCCACCTTCAATATCCGGCATTTTAAGTCAGTCAAGGGCCTCAAAGTCATTTCACCGTGAGCATCAATGAACCAGAATCCCAATCTCGAAATCGTCACCATCTTCGAAACCGACGACCTCGTCGCCTTCCAACTGGCCAAGGCGACGCTGGAAGACGCGGGCATCGATTTCATCGTCAACGTGGATGCGCCGCCGGGATTCGGCTTCAGCCCAATGCTGAGCCAGATGCGCCGCATCATGATCCCCGCTTACCGCGTGGATCAGGCGCTCCAGTTGCTCGAGGGCGAACAAGTGGACAAAGGAGAGGCCAAACCCGGAGCAGAGGAATGACGGATGAGGGCTGAAGGCTCACCTGAGAACCATGAACTACGAACTGTGAACTGACAACCGTGACCAGCGAACTGAACTCTCGCCTCGACCTCCCCCAACTGCACCGCTACTGGCAGCGGCGAACCGCGGCGTCCCCAGGCCCTGAGCCCGACTGCGGCGAGCGCGATCTTGAAGCCACGCTGCTCTCCGGCCTCGGCATCAACATCCTTGAAGCGGCGCGTTTCCTCAATCCGCAAACACGCCCCGCCTTTGAAGCCCTTGCAGACTGGATCGTCGAAACCAACGGCGGTTCGATGGACGAAACCGAGCTCTCCCGCCTGCGCGACGCGCTTGCCGGCGTTCCGGTCGGTTCCGCCGCAGGACCTCTCGATCAGGTCGAAGGGCTCACCCGCGACGAGCTCGCCTTCTGGGATCAGCATGGATACGTTGTGGTTCATGACGCCGTCTCCGCGTCAATGCGCGACCAGGCCGCCGCCGCTATCTACGAGTTTCTCGACGCCTCGCCGGATAACCCCGATTCCTGGTACCTGAAGAAACACGGGCACTCCATCTGGGTTCCGCTGTTGCGTCATCCCGCATTCGTTGCCAACCGCAAATCGCCGCGGCTGGTCAAGGCTTTCGCGCAGCTCTGGGGCCGCGAAGACCTCTGGCCCACGATCGACCAGGGCGGCCTGAACCCGCCCGAGCGGGACAACTGGCCGTTCCCCGGCCCGCACATTCACTGGGACACAACGCTGGCGCCGCCGCACCACTTCGGCCTGCAAGGCATCCTCTACCTCACGGACACGCCGGCGGAGCAGGGCGCATTCTCCTGCATCCCGGGCTTTCACCGTATCTTGCCCGAATGGCTGGCGCACCTCGCCCCAGGCGAGAATCCGCGCGATACCATCCGCAAGTATCCCGGATTCGTCCCCATTCCGGGCCGCGCCGGAGACCTCGTCCTCTGGCATCATCACTTGCCGCACGGCGCCTCGCCCAACCGCGGCAAGCTTCCCCGCGTGGCGCAATACATCACCCTGCTGCCCACGCGATGGGAATACACTGCGGAGTGGCTTTAATCCCGCCGGCTTCATATTTTGCTTGAAAACCGCGTTACGCCGGCGTTAACGTCATCTTCAGGCCGCCTGCAAAAGAAAGAGACATCCCCGTCCTGCATTCGAGCGGCGCACCGGGCCTTACTCAATACTTCTCCCCATTTCTGCATCGCTGAGGTGGTCAAATGGAATGCCCTTATTGCAAGGACACGATCCCCGATGCCGCATGGGTGTGCAAGACCTGCCGCCGCGACCTGCAGCTGGTGAACGCGCTCAAGGAGCAGCTCACCCAGGCCCAGTCCGACCTGGAAACGGCCAAGTCAGCCCCGGCGCCCGCGCCTCACCCCGCCCCACGCCGCGTCCGCGAAGCCGTGGTGGAGCTTCCGCGCCGCACTGAAGCGGTAGCCGTTCTCGCCGCCGCCGCCATGTTTCCCGCGGTGGCCTTTCATTTGCGCGCCATCTTCGGCCTGCCGCCCAAAGCCGCCACGGTGGCCGTGGTGCTCTCGGCTGGAGCTGCCGGACTGGTTATCGGCCTCCGCCACGCGCGCCGCGTCTGGGCCTGGATTGCCACCGCCATCCTGCTTGCCGTCTTGCAGGTCGGCACGTTCTGCCTTGCCTTCGGCGGTTCCGCGCACAACTACTATGTGGGCCAGGATCGCGGCATCAAAATCGGCTCTGGAACCGTGGATCAGTCTGCTCCGGCAAAGCCCGTAAGAACCGTCGGCTCTGAACCGGTCTCCATCTTCGTCCGCCACGCGCTTCACGATCACTATCTCTGGTTGTTCCAGGCCGTTCCCTCCGCCGGCTGGTTCATCATCCTCGCCTTCTTTGGCCGCACCTATACCGACCGGAAATCGGCCGCTTCGCGCACAAGCATCGGCGCATCGCTGGCGCGCCGAGTCACTTCCCAGCGGCCACAGGAAGCCACTGGCATCTTCCAGCAACGTCTGGAGGGCTACACCAAAATCTTCGACAGTCTCACGCACGTAGTTATCGTGATGCTGAGCATCGCCACCAGCTACTACGCAATTCACAAGACCACGGGGGCTCCGCCAGACACCGCGTCAACCGTGCAGGAAGTGGCGCAGAAATGAATTCGCCGAGGCACGGCTGATTCTGCGAACCGGGCGAACTCCGCTGCCTCGCTCACTTCCCCACGTAGGTCACTCTCCAGATCGACCGCGACCCGTCATCCGACACGAACAGGGAGCCGTCCTTGCCCATCGTGACGCCCACCGGCCGGCCCCACACGTCGCCATCGCCGATGTTGAAGCCGGTGAGGAAGTCCTCGTACTCGCCGGTCGCGTGCCCGTCCTTCATCGGGATGCGAACCACCTCGTACCCGGTCCGCTGGGCGCGGTTCCAGGAGCCGTGCTCGGCAGCAAAGCCATCACCCTTGTACTCAGCGGGGAACTGCGAGCCCTCGTAGAACAACATCTCCAGCGAGGCCATGTGCGGATTCACCAGCACATCGGGCGTAATCACCTTCGACTGCAGCTCGGGATGCGCGCCCTTGTGCCGCGGATCCCACACGCCCCCGTGCGTGCCCATGTAGTAGTAAGGCCAGCCGTAAAAGCCGCCCTTCTGGATGTGGGTCACGTAATCGGGAACCAGGTTGTTGCCGATGGCGTCGCGCTCGTTGGTGGAGCACCACAGCTCGCCGGTGATTGGGTTGATGGCCTCGCCAACGCAATTGCGGATGCCGGACGCGTACACCTCTACGAACTTGCCCGTCGGCGTGAACTCCAGGACGCCGGCACGGTGGAACTCCTCGGGATGCGTGTCGGGGTCGTCCACGTTCGAGTGCGACCCCACGGACGCAAAGAGCTTCGAGCCGTCTTTTGAGAACACCAGGTCGCGGGTCCAGTGGCCGCCGCCGCGCAGCCGTCCGCCGCCGGGCAGCTCGGCAATGTTGATCATCGGCGCGGTCGCCTTCAGGTCGCCGTTGTGATACGGGAAGCGCACAATCTGGTCGGTGTCGCCGATGTAGAGATACTGCGGATCGGGGCCGAGCGGGTAAAACGCCATGCCGAACGGCTGACGCAGTCCCGAGGCAAAGACCGACACCTGCTGCGGGTGGCCCTGAGCGTCCACGCCGCGGAAGACCCGGATCTTGCCCGACTCGCTTTCAGCCAGAAAGATGTCGCCATTGGGCGCGGTGCGCAGCTCGCGCGGGTTGTCCAGATCGCTGGCGTAAAGCTCCACCTTGAAGCCCTTCGGCGCCTTTGGCCAGGCGTCATTCGGGCGAGGGACCACCGTCGGACCGTTATCCACGGACTGATCCGGCGCGGGCGCGGGCAGGTCGGCCACGGTCAGGTGGCGGCGGACTCCGGGCGACTCGTGCGCCGCGTCAGTGAACGCGTCCTGGCCGGTGAGGACCTGCTTCTTTTCCTTGGAGTCGGCGGCGATCAGCGAAACAGGCAACAGGGCTGCGGCGGCGAAAAGCAGAACGATGCGGCGCATGGGACCTCTCGGGGGGGGAGCTCTATTCAGGAAGGCGGCCGCGACCTGGCGGCGGGGAACCTTCTATGTAAGACGATAGTTGAAAGCGGCGAGACCCACCAAATCCCGCGGCCACTATCTGGGAACGGCATCTCCGCTAGACTTTCGCTCTTATTTCGCCTTTTTGCTAGCATTGCTAGCATTGCTAGCAAATTGGGGGGTAGGGGGGTATCGGTTTTTCCCTCCGTACCCTGGGTACTTTCGCCCTTGCCTTGCCTACTTGATAGCATTGATATCAATGATATCAAATTGGGGGGGAGGGGGTGTCTGTTTTTCCCTCTGTATCCCGCTGTACTTTCGCCCTTGTCTTGCCTACCTGATAGCATTGATATCATTGCTATCAAATTGGGGGGGGAGGGGGTATTTGTTTTTCCTCCCGCTGAACTGAAAAGGAGCTTCCCTGGAAGCTCCCTTCGAAATCGAGTGTGGGCGAAACCCGGGCATTTTGCTGTGTCGGGGATCACAGGCGGTTTGGAGCGAAGGGCCGCGGGGGCTAAACAGGTTGCGGAAAAAGGCCCGTAGAGGAGTTGATTGGCCCAATGGACGGAGCAGGGCTGAAGCCTGAGGCTTTATTTTCAATGGCTTTTGGCCCGGCTGAAGAGGCTGTTACGAAACCCTCGGCTGGCGGTGAGATTTTCTTCTTTCGCCCGCTAAAGTGGGCTGGGGATCCTTTGATATGTCCGCAACCCTACCGTCTTTCGCCCGCTGAAGCGGGCTGAATGTGCATCGATGCCTTTCACACTGAGGCTCGACGAGCAGTTTCGTAACAGCGTCTAAAGTCCCGCCGTACCGCGTTCCCGACGTGATTCGCAGGAGTTTTTCAGCAAGCTGTGAAGTCGTGCCCTGTTACAAAGCCACGCCGTGTCGGGGTTTTTCCGCAGCCTGTGGAGACTCGTGAGTTCGATCGGGTTGGAGCAAAGGGCCGCAGGGGCTAAAGCCCAAGTCCTTTGTTTGCGGCTATCAGCGGGACTAAAGTCCCGCCCTACCTAACGCGTTGCCGGCGCGGCCTGAGATCCGGTTCCGTTGTTCGATCTTTCATCAGCCGCAAACTGCGACAGCGCCGATGTGGCCAGAGTCGCCGTGACCACCACGCGGTCCCGTTTCCGGGTTACTTGGGCGGTCTTCAGCAGCTCCTTCAGGCCGCCGTTGGCGGACTGGGTGGTGCTGAGCAGACCGGTTACATCGCGGGCCAGGTTGACCAGCGTGCCCAGCGATGCCGCCTGCTGCTCCGCCGCATCTTCTGAAGGCGCAATCTCCACCAGGCGCAGGCGCAGCATGCCCGCCAGCGAAAGCTCCGGGGCCACGCTGGCAATGTAGGTGGAGTCAGCCTGGAGCGGAAGCTGCCACCCGAGGACGGAAACGGCGCCGCTCTGGTTAAAGGGCGCGCCGATTTTTCCCACGCCCCAAGCCAGTGCCAGCAAAGGCACCTCGCTGTAGTACTGCTCCAGCAGTGAGGAGCCGGCGAAAGGCAGCGCAGCAGTGCGGTGGCGGTCGATCATGGAGTGGATCATCTCGGGGGTGGGGTAATTCGAGGTGGCCACCATGTCATAGCCAATCTGGCAGACGCGGAGGGTGCGGCCATCCGAGGGGATCGAGTAGACGGTTTTCCCGCCATAAGTTTCGCGCTGGGCCGCATTGGTTTCCAACCATTGGCGAAGTTTGGGGCCGGTGATCTTGCCCTCCAGCACCATGGAGTAGGCCACGGGACCGTTGGGGCCGCTTGCATCCGGCATGCGATGCAGGGCGATGGCGGCCTCGTCGAGGTCCTTTTCCCAGTCAATGCCGGTGGCGTCCACAAAGGCCTGGTAATCGGGGTCGCGCGGTGAGGCTTTCAGGTCCTTCTTGATGAAGGAGTGGACCGGCCGCAGGTTGACATAGAGCACGCCGTCGGCTTCAGGCAGCAGCCGAGCGGCTTCCGGCGGGGCCTTGGAGCGGAGAAAGACCGCCAGAGCCAGAACAGCAAGGATGGCGGCAACTACAAAGAGCGTTCTGCGGGTGCGTCGGGTCATAGGGCGGCCGGCAAGGGGCCGTCAGCATTACGGTATCACCCCTGAGCTATTGCCGGGCTGCAGCTGGCGGCGGCGGCCCTATGATTCGATCCGCGTTTACGCGAATTTCAGCCGGCAGGTTTGCCGTTGCGATAAGGATGAGAGCATCGGCGCGACCCGTGCCAAAGGCGGTACGGGTTACCGGCGGTGCAGGGAAACGCAGTTCGCGCCGGCTGCAGTGCTGTTCTTCCCAATGTGGGAGCGATTGGGAAGATGGCATCTAAATTTTTTCGCAGCGGATTGTGCGCGCTTTGGGATAGACTCGAATCGCTCCCAAATCCAGGCCCCTTTTTCCCCTGAAAGACACGATTTGGCTGAGGAGGTTCTCTCATGGCAGCGGAAGATGTATCGCGAGTGGGCGACTACGATGTGCTGGCGCTGATCGGCTCCGGCGGCATGGGCCGCGTCTACAAGGTGCGAAACGCAATCTCAAACCGCGAAGAGGCGATGAAGATCATGCGCCCGGATTTCGCCAAGGATCCGGAGTTGGCGGCGCGGTTCACGTCGGAGATTCGCACCCTGGCCACGCTGGAACACCCGAACATCGCGCAATTGCGCACGGCGTTCCAGGTGGATCACGAATTTGTGATGGTGATGGAACTGGTGGAGGGCAGGTCACTGGACAAGCTTGCGCCGCAACTTGCAGGGCAGGTGGACACGGTGCTGGACCTGGCGATGCAGGTGCTTGGGGCGTTGAGTTATGCGCACGGGCGCGGCGTGATCCACCGGGATATCAAACCGGGGAACATCATGGTGACTTCGCACGGCGTGGCCAAGCTGATGGATTTCGGTTTGGCGAAGTCGACGACCGACATGAACCTGACGCTGCCGGGCGCTACGATCGGGTCAATTTACTACATGTCGCCGGAGCAGGTGCGCGGCGGAACGATTGATGCGCGGAGCGACATTTATTCGTTCGGCGTGACGCTTTACGAGATGCTGATCGGCAGCAAGCCATTCAAGGCGGAGACGTCGTACAGCGTGCTGAATGCCCAGGTGAACCAGACGCCGGTGGCGCCGGTGCTGGCGAACCCGGCGATTTCGCAGGCATTGAGCGACATAGTGATGAGGGCAATGGAGAAAGATCCGGGGCAGCGATTCCAAACGGCGGAGGAGTTCCGCTTGGCGCTGAACGGGCTGCCCAAGAGCCATGCCGAGGATGAAACCCTGATGCCGGAAGTGATGAAGGCGGCGCCTGCTGCAGTGTCGCAGGCGATTCCTGCCGCGGCAGCGCAGGCTGCGCCGGAGCCGGCGTTCATGCCGGTGCCCATGCCGCCGGTACCGGCACGGCCTTCCAAAAGCAATCGCGGATTGTGGATGGTGTTGGGCGCGCTGGCAGCGTTACTTGTGTTGGCGGCGGCAGGATTGCTGCTGCCACGTTTTTACGCGACGCACGCGGCACAGGGGGCGAAGGCAACTGCGGCGGCGGCGACAGCGCGGGAGAATGCGCCGGCGGCGGAGCCGGCGGGCAGCACAGCAGCGAACACGACGGCGAGCAGTGCGGCGAACGCGGCGGCGGCCAGCCCGGCGGCGAGCGGAGCTACTGCCAGCGCGGCAGGTGGCGCGCCCGCGTCCGCTTCGCCGGCAGCGTTATCCGCGAAGGCGCATCGGACTGCGGCGGCAGCCGCGCCGGAGGTTCCCGCTGCCCAGGCTGCGGCGGCGCTGAGCAGCGCGCCCGCGGCACCCGCCGGGCCCACGCCGGAGGAGATTCGCCAGGCGCAGGACCACTTCAGCGACCTGGATGCGCGGGCACAGGCAGTCAGCGGCAACATTCAGCAACTGCGCAATCAGCAGCAGGCGCAGGGCCTGGATATGAGGTCAGACATTGTGGCAGCCATGGCGAGGATGAACAACGATATGCGGTCGGCAGACCAGGCGCTGCGCCGGAACGATCCCGCAACGGCGAACAGTTACATGGTTCGCGCTGGGCGGGAGATGGAGACGCTGGAGAAGTTCCTGGGGAGATAACAGCGAATTTCAGCCCGGGAATCTACCTCTATTGCTGTGCCTCCAGTTGGGCGTCCAGGTGAATGCTGCCGCCGGATACGTTCAGCTTGCGGGACCAATCGGCGAAGCCCTTCTTCTTGACCGCAATCTCATGCGGGCCGGGCGCGACCGTGACTGTGGAAGGCGTGTTACCTACGAAGGATCCGTCGACTTCGATATCGGCCCCGGGTGGCGAGGAATCAACGATAAGACTGGCTTGGGCGGCCGCGGCCGGCACTGCTGCGGATTGCGCGGCAGGCTGGGCGCCGAAATTCGCCATGTTGAGGTGCATGTCGCCCTCAACAAACGCGGTGATTTCGGTCCCCTGAGGAATGGAGATGTCCTTGCCGTGGATGAAAAGAAAGAGGGGGGCGGCGGGGAAGAAGACGATCGATGTGGCGACCATGGCTCCGGTCATGGCGCCTACGTGGCCGCCACCCTTGGTCTCCTTGCTGGCGCGCAGTGCCACTTTTTCCTGGTCGGTCAGGCGAGCGTAACTGATGGCGATATTGAGCTTGCCGCCACGCCCCATGCTCTTTTTATGTTCGGCTTCTGTGACCGTGCCGATTGCGGCGGCGCCTTTGGGCAGCACCGTTACGCCATCGACCTGAACTTCCTCGACCACTTCGAACGGAATCTCCTGGCCGGTCTTTGCGTCCGCGGAAGACATCGTCTGGCTGAGCCGGAGCTTGACCGGCGTGCCGTCCAGAAGCGTGTGCGGAGGCGGCGGCTGGGATGGCGCGGAAGGCGCTGGTGACGGTGCAGTCTGGGAGGCTGGATTCTGCTGAGCCGCCAGAAATGGGCAAAGAGCAAGTAAAGCAATTTGAAGCAGGTATCGGCGCATGGTTCTCCTTATGAGTACGAAAAAAACTCTTTTCTTGGGGAAGACGAATCATCTCGCCTAAGGCAGGATTACGCAAGGGAAAACTCAGGCCAGGGGGTGAAATTCGCTCAGGCGTGCCCCAATTCGTCTCGTGGGGAACACTGTCCAGCGCCCAGTTTTGCGTGAGAAGAAGTTACTGTTAAACCGGCGTTCCAAGTCTGTATCATCAACAATTATAACGACATCGCAGTGTTTCTATTGCGCTTCTACGCAAAAACGGCGCGCCGTCATGGCGGCGCGCCGGATGAAAGGTAGTTTCCTGCGTTTCGTGCCGCAATTGCGGCGGGAAGCAGGCTATTGGGTGACCGAGCGGACGCTGTCGCCGATCTGGAATCCGGAGCCTGAAACAGGGCTACAGACGGCCGAGGCATCATCGACGTCGGTGGCCTTGATCACGCCGATGGAGCTGGTGAGGCGGCGGATGACGGCGCCGGTGGCCGGATCCTTGATCTCCTTGGTAACCCGGACCACTTCAAGCTGGTCGCCAACATTCACGCCGGCTTTCTTGCCAACGTTCAGGACGATCTGTCCTCCATCGACAGCAGCTACAAGGCCGTCAACGTGGATGGCGCGGACGCTGAGCTTGGGCGCGTCGCCGACGACTCCAGCGGTGAGCTGATCGACGGCCTTTTTGGTAGCTTCGCCGATGATGGTTTCCTGGAAGTTGGAGGAGCCGAAGTCGACATTGCCGCCGCCGAATCCGCCCCAGTTGCCGCCGCCGCCGAGCAGTGACGTGGACGAGCGGGACGAGGTGCCGGCGCCGTCGGCAACGCCGGCTATTTCGCCGGTGTCGACGTTGACGATGCGGGCGGAGATTCCGACGTTGGCATTGGACTTGGAATGGCCGATGCCGCCGATGCCGTATCCGCCCCAGCCGCCGCCTCCTCCGCCGACGTTCTGCTTCTTGGTCTCATTTCCAAACTGGGTAATGGACCCGATGATGATGTAGTCAACGCCGAGAAGCTTGCCCAGTTGGGCGGCGCTGGAGGGGTCGGCGCGGTTGGAGTTGGAGAAGTTCTGTTCGGTCATGAGCTTGTCCAGGGCGGCGCGCTCGATGACGGAGTAGGTGCCGTCCTTGACCAGGTTGTTGATGAGGAGGTCGGAGATGCCCTTGCCCACGTCGATGTTGCTGCCGAACATGGCGGAGGACGCGCTCTGCACGGTGGCGTAGTCGAAGCTCATTACGGCCACGCGGGGCCTGCGTGCGGAGCCCTGTGCAACGGCGAGTTGGGCGGCTGCGAACACGACGAGGGCAAACAGCAGAACGAGACGGCGAGAGGAGCCAATGGGATTCATGGCGGATTCCTTTGGAAGAAGTTGACAAAAGTCCGGATACGCGCCGGCCGTGGGAGCATGGGAGCAGAGGCCGCGCAAATAAATGTGAATGGGTCCGGTTAGAGGTTGAACCGGGAATGGCTCGCATGTCAAGGCAAATTGGTGGGCCCAACGGCTGGCCTGCCGGCGTCTGAACCGTGGCGACTGGGGTGTTTGCTCCACCGGGAGCACTATGCTAACCTTTAAAACTGTGCCGTACAGTGCGGAGGAACGGTGTATCCGTACTGTTTCTGCGGCTTTCGGGCGCTTTTTTGAGGTGGACAAGAGACGGGCTGCAGGGTGGTCCGGACCCCCTCCTGAGGGCTGGCGTAGCTCAGCTGGTAGAGCATCTGATTTGTAATCAGAGGGTCGGGGGTTCAAATCCCTCCGTCAGCTCCACTTAAGAGAAGCGAACGAGGGCGGGAATTGAAGCGGCAGCGAGTTGTGAACCGGCGCTGAGGGGTTTTCGACGCCGGACCTATCCTCTGCGGTGATCCCACTGAGGTGCACTGAGCGGCTTGGGCCGGAGGAATCCGGATAAAGGCTGGTGCGCGGAAAGCGGGGCTTCCGGGGTGGATGGACCAGATGGGCACAGGTGGCCGAGCGGTTAATGGCAGCAGACTGTAAATCTGCCACTCATTCGAGTTACGGAGGTTCGAATCCTCCCCTGTGCACCATAAAAGCAGGGATCAGGTTTCAGGTGTCAGGGATAAGGGCAGTGCGTTAGGGAGCCGGCCGGATGGATCTGAATGGGGCTGGGCAGAAGCGCAGTGAAGACGAGGCGGCCGGGACAGGCAGCGAAATGGATCGGAAGTACCGGATCGCGATGGCGCTGTACGGCGTGCTTGCGGTAGTGGCGTGGTTTACGATTGGCCAAGGGTCGGTGCCGGTGTTCGGCAGGATGGTGGAGATCCGGTGGATTCCGATTTTTGTGCTGGCAACATTTGCGTTCCGGACGGTGATGGCGATGCAGGCGGACCGGATCCGGAGGAAAGGCAGCCGTTAGCCAGTAGCCAGTAGCTCAGGTGACGACGGGTTGAGCAATTGCGGCCCGCGTTGGAAGAATGGAGCTACAAGCTACGGGCTACCAGCTACCGGCACAGGTTTTAGAGGGCTGATGTAGCTCAGTTGGTAGAGCACTCCCTTGGTAAGGGAGAGGTCACCAGTTCAATCCTGGTCATCAGCTCCAGAAATTCAGGGATTAGGGAACAGGGATCAGGGATCAGAAAACGCGCTGCAACTGTGGCAGGTGAAACTGACCCCTGAGACCTGACCCCTGACTACTGCTTTTGCGGGAGTAACTCAGTGGTAGAGTCACAGCCTTCCAAGCTGTTGGTCGCGGGTTCGAGTCCCGTCTCCCGCTCCAGTGATTGAGCTGACAGCTATCAGCTATCAGCCGTCAGCCAGATTGCGGTGGGATCGGCGGCGCGAACAGGCCGGAGCTGAGAGCAGAGGGCTGTTGTTGAGAGGTCAGCGGACGTGGGAAAGATGTTTGAGCAGGCGCCGATTGCGGTGCGGAACGAGGAAGAGTACCGGCGGCTGCACGCGGTGATAGACGCGGCGTTCGACGTACGGGACGTTGACGTGCTGCTGAGTAAAGTGACAAAGGCGCGGCTGCGGATCAGGGATTTTGAGGCGGTATTGCAGCGCGGATTTCTGGGCAAGGATGCGCCGGGTTTGTACCATGCGCTTCCGGTGAGCGACCAGGGACTGACGCGCGAGCAGTATTTGCGGCTGGTGGAGAAGGTGCCGGCGGAATTGCGGCACAGGTATTTGAAGGTGTACGCGTACTACTGAGCTGTCAGCCATCAGCCGTCAGCCCTCAGCTGGTTGGATCGGCGGGTGAGCAGATGCGGTACGGCTTGGTGCACTTGAGCTGAAGGCTAAGGGCTGAAAGCTGAAGGCTGGTTTTGAGAAGTTCAACGGAAGGAAGCGAAGATGGCGAAGGAAAAATTTGATCGTTCGAAGCCGCACGTGAATGTGGGTACGATTGGGCACATCGATCATGGCAAGACGACCCTTACGGCGGCGATCACCAAGGTGCTTCAGAAGCACAACCCGAAGA
>Ga0265314_10001493_pt1 | contig 25971 bp, 31 predicted proteins | sample 4126metaG_FD_203106 | JGI IMG/M metagenome (GOLD analysis project Ga0265314, IMG submission 203106) | Rhizosphere microbial communities from Carex aquatilis grown in University of Washington, Seatle, WA, United States - 4-1-26 metaG | ecosystem: Host-associated > Plants > Roots > Rhizosphere >... | reverse complement strand
AGTCCTAGAAGGCCGCGGCTTTGCCGCCGCAGCCTTGTTTACGGCCCGGATCGTTACCGAATATCCGCCTCCGGGGGCCGATTCCCGGTGCCGTTCGCCCTTGAGGCTATAGCGAATGGGAGAGGTTAGGGGCAAGCCGTTGTCAAAAACGCTCCGTGCCGAAACCGCCTGAGATCGACCGTTTTCGCCGATGACAGCAAAAAGCCAGCGCCCGGCTAAGGGCGCTGGCCTGACTGTCAAATTGATACCGCCGGCTGGGATGGATTTCGACCGGCCCCAGCGCGCGCCGCAGCGTCAATTCGGATAGGGAGGCGGGTTGTTGCAACCGCAGACCGACATTTTGCCGGGCTGGGTCGTGGCCCAGTTGCCGCTCCACGTGACCTTCGCCAATCCGCCGGGACATTTGGTGTTGGCGTCCTGCTGGTTCCAGATCGGCCCGACCGGAACACTGACGCTATTGCCGGCCGGCACGGCCGGCTCGGTGCCGCAGACCGACATCTGGTTCGGGATGGTGGTCAGCCACTGGCCGTTCCACTTCAGGCCCGAGCAAATCCGCGGGCATTTAGCGTTCGCGTCGTTGTTGTCCCAGATCGGGCCGGCTTCGATATCGAAAGCCCGCGCGCCGCCGCTTGCGGCCACGAGCAACATCGCGGCGACGGCCGCCTGGACAAGGGTTTTTCCAAACATTGTTGACTCCCCGCCACCCGTGTTGAGCGGCCTTCACCGGGTGGCCGGATGGAGGCACGCTGGAGTAGTATATTTTATCATATACAATCTTTACGACCATATGACGGGTTTATCCAAATGGGAAGAGCGCCGCAGGGCCGCGTCCCGCAGGAAAAACATCCTTGACGATGGCATGGGCGGACGCGCAGGGCGGCGCCTGCGGCGCACCGGGTGGGCCGCAACGATGCCGGGCGAGCCGATTATCGCGTGAGAAAAATCACGGCGCCTTATCCAGCCCGTACAGCGTGTGCAGCGTACGCACCGCCTGGTCGGTCTGGCCGGCGTTGATCAGCACCGAGAATTTGATCTCGGAGGTGGTGATGGCGAGGATATTGATCTTCTGCTCGGACAAAGCCTTGAAGGCCTGGGCGGCGACGCCGGCGTGGCTGCGCATGCCGATGCCGATGACCGAAACCTTGGCGACGTCGGTGGCGCCGTCCATGCGCTCGTAGCCGATCGCGGCCTTGGCCTTCTCGATGGTGACGCGGGCGCGTTCGTAGTCCGCCGAGGGCACCGTGAAGGTGAGGTCGGTGGTGGCGCCGTCGGCCGAGACGTTCTGAACGATCATGTCGACATTGATGCTGGCGTCGGCCAAAGGTCCGAAGATCGCGGCGGCGACGCCGGGCTTGTCCTGCACGCGGCGGATCGAGATCTGCGCCTCGTCCTTGGAGAAGGCGATGCCGGTGACGACTTGCTGTTCCATGATTTCACTCTCGTCGCAGATTAGCGTGCCGATGAAATTTGCCTTCGGATTGATATCCTCCGGCTTGACGAAACTGGAGCGCACGAAGATGCGTACATTGTGCACCATGCCGAGCTCGACCGAGCGCACCTGCATAACCTTGGCGCCGAGCGAGGCCAGCTCCAGCATTTCCTCGAAGGCGATCTTGTCCATGCGGTGCGCCTTGGTCACCACGCGCGGATCGGTGGTGTAGACGCCGTCGACGTCGGTATAGATGTCGCAGCGCTCGGCCTGGATCGCGGCGGCAATCGCCACCGCCGAGGTATCCGAGCCGCCGCGGCCGAGCGTGGTGATGCGGCCGGTGTCTTTGTGCATGCCCTGGAAGCCGGCGATCACGGCGACCTGCTTGTGTTCCGCGAAGCGCTTGATCAACTCGGCACCGTTGACGTCGGTAATGCGGGCGGAGGCATGCGCATTGTCGGTGAGGATCGGCAATTGCCAGCCCTGCCAGGAACGGGCGTTGACGCCCATGCCTTCCAGCACCAGCGCCAGCAGACCGGCGGTGACCTGTTCGCCGGTCGCCACCACGGCATCGTATTCGCGCGCGTCGTGCAGCGGCGCTGCTTCGCGGCACCACGCCACCAGCTGGTTGGTGACACCCGACATCGCCGAGACCACGACGGCGACGTCGTAGCCGGCGTCGACCTCGCGCTTGACGTGGCGCGCCACATTGCGAATACGATCGAGATCGGCGACGGACGTGCCGCCGAATTTCATGACGAGGCGAGGCATAAGTTTATCGAACCTGACGTTCCCGAAGACGGCAAAAGGCGCGTATACATACCGGCGGGGTGGCTGGCCTGCAACTTTGGCCCTAGATGAGCTTTATAAGAAGGTCCGAATGGTGAACACGCGCGCATCCAGTATCGATACCGCCGAGATCGAGCGCTTTTCGAAGCTGGCCTCGACCTGGTGGGATCCGCGCGGCCCGATGGCGCCGTTGCACAAGCTCAACCCGGTGCGGCTTGGTTATATCCGCGACAAGGCGGCGGCACGCTTCGCACGCGATCCGAAGAAGCTCGACTCTCTCAAGGGCCTGCGCATGCTCGATATCGGCTGCGGCGCCGGCATTCTCTCCGAACCGCTGGCGCGGCTCGGCGCGACCATGGTCGGCGCCGATCCGTCGGACGAAAATATCGCCGTCGCCAGCGCCCATGCCGAGGATAACGGCGTCGCCGTCGACTACCGCGCCACCACCGCCGAGGCTTTGGCCGAAGCCGGAGAGACTTTCGACGTCGTGCTGGCGATGGAAGTGGTCGAGCACGTCAACGACGTCGGCGCGTTCGTCGCGACCTGCGCGTCGATGGTGAAGCCAGGCGGGCTGCTGATCGCCGCCACCTTGAACCGCACGCTGAAGAGCTTCGCGCTCGCCATCGTCGGCGCCGAATATGTGCTGCGCTGGCTGCCGCGCGGCACGCACCAGTGGGACAAGTTCGTCACGCCGAAAGAACTCGAGCGCGCCATCGAGGCCACAGGCCTCGACGTCACTGGCGAGCGCGGCGTCATCTACAATCCTTTCGCCGACCGCTGGCAATTATCGTCCGACATGGACGTGAACTATATGCTGGTCAGCGAGAATAATTCCGGGAAGGGCACTTAAAATGATTCTCGAACTGGTCGAATTCAATTCGCCGAAGGGCTGGAGCCGCGCCCAGGTTGCCGAAGAGGCCAAGCACGTCGTGCCGAAATGGCAGGCCAACGCGGACTTGCTGCGCAAGCATTTCCTGCTGGAGCTGAACGGCAAGACCGGCGCCGGCGTCTATATCTGGCCCTCCGTCGCGGCGGCGCAGAAGGCGCATGGCGAGGAATGGCGGCAGTCGGTCATCAAGCGCTGCGGCTCGGCGCCGACCGTGCGCTATTTCGACCTGATGCTGCTGGTCGACAACGAAAGCGGCAAGGTCACCGAGTTTCCGGAAGCCGCGGAGATAAAGGCGGCCTAGACCGTCATTGCGGGCCCAGCCCTTCAGGCCGCCCCCGAATGACCAACTACTGTGTTTGCCTCCTGACAAAGTAGCGATCCACCATGCTCTGGGCCGTCTTTACCCTGATCGCCGCCGCGGCGCAGACCGCGCGCAACGCTATGCAGCGCGAGCTGACCGCGAGTCTCGGCACGGTCGGCGCGACGCACGTGCGCTTCCTGTTCGGTTTTCCGTTCGCGATCCTGTTTCTCGCCAGCGTCATGCTGGCGACCGGATATGGCTGGCCGGCCATTCCGCCGGTGTTCTGGCCCTGGCTTTTTCTCGGCGCGCTGACGCAAATCGCGGCGACCGCCCTGATGCTCGCCGCGATGGGCGAGCGGTCTTTCGTCGTCGCCTATGCCTATATCAAGACCGAGCCGGTGCAGGTGGCGTTATTCGGTCTGATCTTTCTCGGCGATCACATCACGCCGTTGTCGGGCGCAGCGATCCTGATTGCCACCGCCGGCGTCATCGTCATTTCGCTCAAGCCCGGCGCGGCGCAAGCCAGCACAACGCGCTCGACGCTGATCGGACTCGGCAGCGGCACCATGTTCGCGATTTCGGCGATCGGCTACCGCGGCGCCATTTTGTCGCTCGGCCATCTGAACTTCGTGCTGGCGGCTACTTTCACACTGACCTTCGGTCTCGTGCTGCAAGCCGCGCTGCTATCGCTGTATCTCGCCTGGCGCGATCCCAAGGTGCTGCGCGCCATCGCCAAAGCCTGGCGGCCCTCGCTGTTTGCCGGCTTCATGGGCTCGTTCGCGTCGGAGTTCTGGTTCCTCGCCTTCGCCATCGCCACCGCGGCCAACGTACGCACGCTGGCGCTGGTCGAGGTGCTGTTCGCCCAAGGCGTTACTTATTTCGTGTTCAAGCAGCCGACCAGCCGCCGCGAATTGACAGGGATTGTCCTGGTGGTGGCCGGCGTCGCCCTGCTGGTATGGGCATACTGAGCAGTCGAAACGAAAAATACATGCTAAGCGCGAGAAGCCAAACGCCTCGGCCGGGGTTTAACCAACGCAAAAGCCATTCGTGAAAGAGTTCGGTGTCGATCGGGTTGTCCCGACATTTCGAACCGGAGCGGTGCATGTCATGCTGACCGTCGAACACGAAGCGGCCGAACGTCTGCGTAACGAGCGTCTGCGCGCTTATGCGCCAATCCGCGGCCGGCACGACGGCCTGGGCTGGCTTTTTGAAATTCTTGGCTGGCGCGCGCCGGCGCGGTCTTAAGCCGCCGGCTCTAGCGATCCGAATTTCAGGCGGACTAATTCCGCTCGTCCGGCAAAATCGGCAGCGGATGAAACTCGATGCCTTCCTCGATCAGTTCCTTGGCGTCGTCGGGCGTCGCGACGCCATAGATAGAGCGATGCTCGGTCTCGCCGTAATGCATCTTGCGCGCTTCGTCGGGAAATTTGGCGCCGACATTGTCGGCGTTCTTCGTGAGATGCTCGCGCAGTTCCTTGAGCTTGCTGCGGAACTCATGCTCCTGCGGTGAAATCATTGCCACCGGCGCGTTTGCCGGAGGCGCGGCAACAGTTGGTACGTCGGCTGGCGCGTGGCGTTTCTTCGACGCCGACGACAGCCGCGGCGCCATGATCGCTTTCTCGACCTTGGCCGAACCGCAATGCGGGCAGGTCACGATGCCGCGCTTGGCCTGCTTGTCGAAGGCCGCGGAACTCGGAAACCAGCTTTCGAAATTGTGGCCCTTGTCGCAGACCAGCGCGTAATGAATCATTCGCGCACCAAATGCAGGTGCGCGGCTTCCGCGATCGGCTCCGCGATCTCGAAACGGCGGCCGTGCTGCAGCGACGGCACGCGCGCACGCGCCTTCGAGACTTGCGCCATGTCGATGTCGGCCATCACGATGCCCGGTTCGGTGCCGCCTTCGGCGATGATACGCCCCCACGGGTCAACGATCAGTGAATGGCCGTAGGTTTCGCGGCCGCTCTCGTGCTTGCCGGCTTGCGCTGCGGCGAACACGAAACAGCCGTTCTCGATGGCGCGGGCGCGCATCAATACGTGCCAGTGCGCTTCGCCGGTCGGCTTGGTGAAGGCGGAAGGGATGGCGAGGATCGCGCTGCCGGCCTCGGCCAGCGCGCGGTACAGCGCCGGAAAGCGCAGGTCGTAGCAGATGGTCAGACCCAGCACGCCCCAAGGCAGGCTGCTGATGACGGCCTGCTCGCCAGGCTGATAATTGCGAGATTCCCGGTAGCTTTCGCCGTTGCCGAGATCGACGTCGAACATGTGGATCTTGTCGTAGCGCGCGGCGATGTCGCCCGATGGCCCGATCAAAAAGCCGCGGTTGGCGGCGCGCTCAGGCGATATCTTGATGGCCAACGAGCCGACGTGAATGAAAAGGCCGTGCTTGCGCGCCAGATCGCGGTAGGCCGCGAGAGAGGTGTCGGCGTCTTCCTCGATGATGGTCCCGAACAGCTGCTCGCGGTTGGCGGCGAGCAGATTGCTCATTTCCGGCGTCTGCACGTAATCGGCGCCGGCGGCCTTGGCCTCGCCGATCATGCGGGCCGCGGCGTCGAGATTGGCGGCGGGCTTGAGGCCCGAGCGCATCTGGATCATCGCGGCCTTGAACGTGGCCGGGGAGGTTGCCGTCATGCGGAGGGTCCTTGCAGCAGCGCGTCGAGCTTGCCGGCGCGTTCCAGCGCGTGCAGATCGTCGCTGCCGCCGACATGGACCGTCCCGATGAAAATCTGCGGCACCGTCATGCGGCCGTTGGCGCGCTGGATCATTTCCTCGCGCTTGGCGTAGTCGCGGCCCAAATCGATTTCCGTAAAGTCCACGCCTTTGCGCTTCAGCAGCGCCTTGGCGGCGGTGCAGTAGGAACAATAACCGGTGGTGTAGATTTCGACGGGAGGCATAACGGGTCCGCTTTGGTTCACAACACCAGTTTATATGGTGCTGCGTAGCGGCGCGACAACCCGGGCGAAGACCAGCACATCGACATGGGCGGCACCCGCTCGCAGCAGCGTGCGGGCGCAGGTATCGACCGTGGCGCCGGACGTGAGCACGTCGTCGACGAGCACCAGCCTTTTGCCGGCGATGTCAGCCTTGCGCTCGGGCGGAACCTTGAACGCGCCCTGCACATTGCCGGCGCGGTCGGATTTTGACAGCCCGACCTGTTGCGGCGTCGCCCGGACACGCGCGAGGGCGCCATGCAGCACCGGCACGCCGGAAAGTTCGGATATCGCGCCGGCCAGCGCCGCCGCCTGGTTGAAGCGACGCGCCCAGAGCCTGCGCCAATGCAGCGGCACCGGCAGCAGCGCGTCGGCTTCGGCGAGCAACTCGCCGCCAGCCCGCGCCATCCAGCGCCCCATCATCGGTGCCAGATCGAGGCGGTCGTTGAATTTGAAAGCCACCACCAGCGCGCGGGCGATGTCGTCGTACCGCACCGCCGCCCGCGCCCGGTCATAGGCCGGCGGATCGGCGATGGCCTCCATCGACAACAGGCCCGGGCCGGGGTCGTAGGTGAAAGGGATGCCGAGCCGGGCACAATAAGGTTTCTCGATCAGCGATAACTTCGACCAGCATTCGGCGCACAATCCGGCGCCGTCGCCCAAAGGCGCGCGGCAGGAAGGACATAGCGGCGGCAGCGCGATATCGAGAATAAATTTTCCGCCGCGGCGCAGCGCGGTGGCGGCCCGCAACATCGGCATGGCGAACTGAGCGGCGGACGGCATCATCGATCTCGATATCGCGTCGGCGTGTCGCATCGGGGGCAGGCCGCAAACAATGCCAGCAAAACGGTCAAATTTCAAAAATCCCGGCGAGGTGCCGGGAGGCGGGACAAGCCCGGCCCTGACTGTTATTTGTGCCGCCATGAAGGGCCCCGCGATCTTCGACCGCAAGCTGCTCCGCGCCCGCCGCAAGCGGGCGCGGGCGCTCGGCTCCGCGACATTCCTGCTCGACCGGGTCGCCGACGAACTCGGCGATCGTCTGGGCGCCGTGCTGCGCAGCTTCGAGCGCGCTGTCGATCTCGGCACGCCTTCCGACGCGGTGCGCCGCGCGCTTGCGGCCAGCGGCAAGGTGACGACGATCGTCGCCGCCGAACCGGCCGCCGAAGGTCTGGAGCCAACGGCTTTGCGCGTCGCCAGCGACGAAGAAGTCCTGCCCTTCGGCGACGGCTCGCTCGATCTGGTGGTGTCGGCATTGGCGCTGCAGTTTGTGAATGATCTGCCCGGCACGCTGATCCAGATCCGCCGCGCGCTTAAAGCCGACGGCTATCTGCTCGCGGCCTTGCTCGGCGGCGACAGCCTGACCGAATTGCGCGACGCCTTCGCGCAGGCCGAGAGCGAGGTCGAAAGCGGCGTCTCGCCGCGGGTTTCGCCCTTCGCCGATGTGCGCGAACTGGGCGGTCTGTTGCAACGCGCCGGTTTCGCACTTCCGGTGGTCGATTCCGACCGGCTCACGGTGCGCTACCCGACGGTGCTGGCGCTGATGCATGACTTGCGCCGCATGGGCGCGACCAATGTGCTGACGGAACGGCGGCGCGCGCCGCTGCGCCGCGCCACCTTGCAGCGCCTGACCGAAATCTACGCCGAGAAATTCGCCGATGCCGATGGCCGCCTGCGCGCGACCTTCGAAGTCGTCTGGTTGTCCGGCTGGGCGCCGCACGAAAGCCAGCAGAAGCCGCTCAAGCCGGGCGCAGCGGCACGGCGCCTCGCCGACGCGCTCGGCGCAAAGGAAATGCCGGCCGGCGAAAAAGCCGGGAGGTAACTCTCAGCGGACCGGCGCGGGCCCGTCGATCGCGGCTTTGAGGTCCTGCTTCAGGCCGAGCGCCATCAGCACTTCGGCCATGATGAACATCGGCCCGATGAAGGCCTGGAACAGATTATCCGCCAAGGCTGGACGGCGGCCTTCCCAGACATGGCCGACGAGTTGGAACGCCCAGCCGCCGACAAAAAAGATTGCAAACACGGTCCATGCCGTCGTGCTGCCAAAACCGGCGACCCATTCGGCAATGAGCCACATCGGCACCATTATCGCCAGCATGGCAAGGCCGATGAGGCGATCGAGCGCGATCCAGCCGATGACGGCGACAATGGCGCCGATGAGCGCGAGCGAGACACCGTCGATCCGCACCAGCGCCAGCGGCACCAATATCGAAAACACGATCGCCGGAATGCCGATGAAATGGGTGGCGCGGTTGCGGGCGTCGCGATGATAGCTGGCATAGGTCGCAAGCTGGCGCGCGAACAGGCTATCCAAGGAACTCATCACGTCCTCCCCGGTTGCGCGGCCTCTGTGGGCCGTTGCGGCGAGTTTAGCACCAGTCGGGGAGGTGAGCAGTCTTTATCTCAGCGCCGTCGAGACGCTGGTCCATTTCGCGGTGACGCTAACGCCCAGCGTGGTGAGGCCTGCGACGATGGCGGCGGCGATGCCGGATGCGATCAAAGCATATTCAATGGCGGTGGCGCCGGCCTCGTCTTTGACGAAACGAGCGATTGTCGTTGAGAGGCGGGCCATCGGAACGTCCTGTTCGGGCTAGCGGACCGGTCGAACTAAAGCAGAGCCATCAGATGCGCGATCAGCGGAACGTCCGCCGGCGGCATATCGTAATCGCGGAGCCGGTTGGGCTTCACCCACTTGAGTTGTTGTTCTTCCATCGCCGTCACCGTTCCTTCCCAGCGACGGCAAACATATAGTGGCATCAACAGCTGAAAATCGGGGTAGCTGTGGCTGGCGAATGTGAGCGGTGCCAGACAGGCTTCGCTGACGGTTATTCCCAATTCTTCCTTCAACTCGCGGATCAGCGTTTCTTCGGGCCGTTCGTTGCCTTCGACCTTGCCGCCGGGAAACTCCCACAAGCCGGCCATCGGCTTGCCCGGCGGACGCTGTGCCAGCAGCACGCGACCGTCGGCATCGACGAGGGCGCAGGCGGCGACAAGAACAAGTTTGGCGGTCACGGCCCCTCTGCCAGCAGACTGGCAGTCCTTGGTTAAGAGGACTTCAACGCGCCGCGGCGCGTCGGTTAACGAAAGGTTTACGACCGGTAGTCGCCGTTGATGGCGATGTATTCCTTGGTCAAATCGCACGTTAGAACCCGGTCGCGGCCTTTACCCAAGCCCAGCGCGACCTTCAGAAAAATCTCCGGCTTCTTCATTTCGGCGCTGACCGCGGCCTCGTCGTAACCGGGATCGCGCGCCCCCTTGTGGGCGACACGAATGCCGCCGAACCAGATCGAGAGTTTATCGCGGTCGGCCGGCTCGCCGGCCTTGCCGACGGCCATGACGACGCGGCCCCAATTGGCGTCCTCGCCGGCAATCGCTGTCTTCACCAGCGGCGAGTTCGCGATCGACATGGCGATGCGCCGCGCCGAGGCTTTCGACGTTGCGCCTTCGACCACGATCTCGACCAGCTTGCGCGCGCCCTCGCCGTCGCGCGCGACCTGCTCGGACAGATCGGCCAGCACCGTGAGCAGCGCCTTCTTGAACGCCTTGAGCCGCGGATCGGAAGCGCGCGCGATTGTCGGACAGCCCTCGGCTAGGCCGGTGGCGAACATCATCAGCGTGTCGGAGGTGGACGTGTCGCCGTCGATGGTCACGGCATTGAAGGTGTCGGCAACGCCGTCCTTGAGCAGCGCCTGCAAAGCCGGCGCCGAAATCGCGGCGTCGGTGAAAACGAAGGACAGCATGGTCGCCATGTCGGGCGCGATCATGCCGGCGCCTTTGGCGATGCCGTTGATGGTGACCTTGGCCTTGCCGATTTTCGCCGTCGCGGTGGCGACCTTCGGGAACGTGTCGGTGGTCATGATCGCTTTGGCGGCGGCGGGAAACTCGTCGCCCGTGGCGTCGGCCACCAGCGCTTCCATGACGCCGTCGAAAGCCTGCGCGCGGAGCGGTTCGCCGATGACGCCGGTGGAGGCGAGAAAAATGTCGGCCGGCTTGCAGCCGATGGCACGCGCGGCGATGGCGGCGGTGAACTTGCAGGCGTCGCGGCCGTTCTTGCCGGTGAAGGCATTGGCGTTGCCGGAATTGACGACCAGTGCGCGGGCTTTACCCGCTTTCAGATTGGCGCGGCACCACTCGACCGGCGCCGACGGGCATTTCGATTTGGTGAAGACGCCGGCCACCGTCGTGCCGGGTTCGAACAGCGCCAGCAGCACGTCGGTGCGGTTGGCGTAGCGGATGCCCGCCTGCGCGGTCGCCATGCGAACGCCGGCGATTGCCGGCATATCGGGCACGTCGGTGGGGGCGAGGGGAGAAACGGTGGTGCTCATCGGTCAGGTCTTTCGCCGTCATCCTGAGGCTGCGCGGTAAGATTGCCTACCTAAGCAAAATGCCCGGCACAAGGCCGGGCATTGGTTTAGGCATCACGCAAGTATCTTACTTTTTCGCCGGGTCGGCCGGCTTTGCATCAGGTTTGGCGTCGGGCGCAGCCGGGGTCTCCGGCTTGTAGAGCTTTTCGACCGGATATTCGGCGCGCAGCTTGGTGACCATCTCGGCCTGCGCCTTGCGTGTCACATATTGCTCGATCTGCGGCTTGACCTCTTCGAACTTGGGCTGCGGCTTGACCCGGGTTTCCTCGACCTTGATGACGTGCCAGCCGAATTGCGTCTTCACCGGGCCTGAAATCTTGCCCTTCTCCAGACCGAAGGCGATGTCGGAGAATTCCGGCACCATCTGCTCCTTGCTGAAGAAGCCGAGATCGCCGCCATTGGCTTTGCCGGACGGATCCTCGGTTACCTCGCCGGCGACCTTGGCGAAGTCCTCGCCTTTGTTCAGCCGCGCGATCACCGCCTTGATCTTGTCCTCGGCTTCCTTGCTGGCCTTCTCGTCGCCCGGCGCGGCACGGATCAGGATGTGACGGGCGTGGACTTCCTTTTCCTCGCCCATCTGCTTGACGGCTTCGTCGTAGACCTTGTGCATCGCCTCGTCGGTGAGCGCATCCTTGCCCGTCGACACCAGCAGCGATTCCATCAGCAGCTTGTTGCGGGCAAACGTCAGCTTTTTCTTGAAGTCCGGCGTATCGCCGAGTTTCTTGTCGTCGGCGGCTTTCGACACCAGGATCATGTCGGCGACGAACTGCACCAGGTAGTCTTTTTTGGCGTCCGGCGACATCGGCGGCAACTGGCCGGCCTCTTCCTCGGCCACTGTCAGGTCGCTCTGGCGGATATCGACGCCGTGCACCTTGGCGACCACCGGGTCCTTGCTGGAATCTTGGGCGTGCAACGGCGACACCAGCAGCACCGCCAGTGCCGTCACGAGGATGCCGGCCCGCGGTCCGGCAAAGAAGGAAAGGGTCATGGTCTGTCCTTGGAATTGAAGGGTCCGCGCAATCTGCGAACGGCGGCGAACTTGTCACCCAACAACCGTGGCTTTGCAATGGCGGTCTGATTGCGAATATTTAACGTCCGCGGAATGCCTGAAGGCGGTTAACCCCTTGAAAGGGCGCGGCAACCCGCCAATTGACAATAAACCGACCCCCTCCTATCTCAAGGCTCGGCGCGCAAAAGCGGCTTGTCGCGTCGAAATTGCCCGAAAAGTGCTGTATTTCCGGAGCGCCGGAAGCAACCACCGGCCGTGGCAGCGTGTTAGAAGCGCGCTGCCTCAATAAGGAGTTCACGACGATGATCGGCGCCGTTGCCCGCAAGCTGTTTGGCTCTGCCAATGAACGGCGGATCCGCAGCTATCAGCCGCGGGTCGCCGCCATCAACGCGCTCGAGGCCGAGGTCGCCGCGCTCAGCGACGAGGCGCTCCAGGCCCGTACCGCCGAATTCAAGAAACAGGTCGCCGAGGGCGCCTCGCTCGACGACATCCTGGTGCCGGCCTTCGCCACCGTGCGCGAAGCCGCCAAGCGCGTCATCGGCCAGCGCCATTTCGACGTGCAGTTGATCGGCGGCATGATCCTGCACGAGGGCAAGATCGCCGAGATGAAGACCGGCGAAGGCAAGACCCTGGTGGCGACGCTGCCGGTCTACCTCAACGCCATTTCCGGCCGCGGCGTCCACGTCGTCACCGTCAACGACTACCTCGCCAAGCGCGACTCCGAGTGGATGGGTCAGATCTACAAATTCCTCGGTCTCACCACCGGCGTGATTGTGCACGGCCTCGACGACGAGCAGCGCAAGAAGAACTACGACTGCGACGTCACCTACGGCACCAATAACGAGCTCGGCTTCGATTATCTGCGCGACAACATGAAGTACCGGATGGAGGATATGGTCCAGCGCGGCCACATCTACGCCATCGTCGACGAAGTCGACTCGATCCTGATTGACGAGGCGCGCACGCCGCTGATCATCTCTGGGCCGCTCGACGATCGCTCCGAATTCTACAACACCATCGACAGCTACATCCCGCTGCTCGACAAAGCCGACTTCGAGGTCGACGAGAAGCAGCGCACCGTGACGCTGACCGAAGCGGGCATGGAGAAGCTCGAGCAGCGCCTGCGCGACGCCGGCGAGCTCAAGGGCGAGTCGCTCTACGACGTCGAGAACGTCTCGGTCGTGCATCACGTCAACCAGGCGCTGCGCGCCCACAAGCTGTTCCAGCGCGACAAGGACTACATCGTGCGCAACGGCGAGGTCGTCATTATCGACGAGTTCACCGGCCGTATGATGCCCGGACGGCGCTATTCGGAAGGCCTGCACCAGGCGCTCGAAGCCAAGGAGCATCAGCCGATCCAGCCAGAAAACCAGACGCTGGCCTCGATCACCTTCCAAAACTATTTCCGCATGTATGAGAAGCTCTCGGGCATGACCGGCACGGCTTTGACCGAAGCCGACGAGTTCATGGACATTTATAACCTCGAAGTGCTCGAGGTGCCGACCAACATGCCGCTGGTGCGCCTCGACGACGACGACGAGGTCTATCGCACCAACGCCGAGAAATACCGCGCGATCATCACGCTGATCGAAGAGTGCAAGCTGCGCGGCCAGCCGGTGCTGGTCGGCACCACGTCGATCGAGAAATCCGAGCAGCTCGCCGAAATGCTGCGCGAAGCCGGATGGGAGGCGCATGACTTTTCCGACCCGAACGCCTTCGCCGCCCTGTATTCCGGCGACGACGGCGCCACCAAGACCAAGGTCTTCGCCATCCTGAACGCGCGCTATCACGAACAGGAAGCCTTCATTGTTAGTCAGGCCGGCGTACCGGGCGCCATCACCATCGCCACCAACATGGCCGGCCGCGGCACCGACATTCAGCTCGGCGGCAACGCCGATATGCGCATCCGCCAGGAAATCACCGACATCGAGGATTGGGGCCAGCGCGACAAGGACCCGCGCGCCGACGAAATCCGCAAGCAGGTGGCGCGCTTGAAGGAAAAGGCGCTCGCCGCCGGCGGCCTGTTCGTTCTCGGCACCGAGCGTCACGAGAGCCGCCGCATCGACAACCAGTTGCGCGGCCGTTCCGGCCGTCAAGGCGACCCGGGTCACTCCAAGTTCTTCCTGTCGCTGGAAGACGACCTGATGCGCATCTTCGGCTCCGACAAGCTCGACGGCATGCTGACCAAGCTGGGTTTGAAGGAAAACGAAGCGATCATCCACCCTTGGATCAACAAGGCGCTGGAAAAGGCGCAGCAGAAGGTCGAGGCGCGCAACTTCGACATCCGCAAGAACTTGCTGAAATACGATGACGTCATGAACGACCAGCGCAAGGTGATCTTCGAGCAGCGGCTCGATCTCATGCGCGACGAGCACGTCGAAGAGACCATTGCCGACATGCGCCACACCGTGATCGACGAATTGGTCAGCAAGCATATCCCGCCGAACGCTTATGCCGAGCAGTGGGATATCGCCGGTCTCGACCAGGCGGTGCGCGAAGTCCTTACGATTGATCCTCCTTTGAAGGATTGGGTGAAGGAAGAGGGCATCGCCGACGAGGAAGTCCGCGAGCGCATTATCCGTCAGGCCGACGAGTGGATGGCGGCCAAGGTCGCCAAGTGGACGCCGGACGTCATGCGCTACGTCGAGAAATCGATTCTGCTGCAGACCCTCGACCATCTCTGGCGCGAGCACCTGGTGATGCTCGAGCATCTGCGCCAGGTCATCGGCCTGCGCGGCTACGGCCAGCGCGATCCGCTCAACGAGTACAAGGCGGAGGCCTTCAGCCTGTTCGAGGCGATGATCGGCAACCTGCGGGAGGCGGTGACCAGCCAGTTGATGCGCGTCGAGATCGTACAGCAGCCGCCGGCCGAGCAAGTTTCGCAGCTGCCCTACATGGAAGCGCAGAAGCTCGACCCGACGACCGGCGAGAACGAGATGGCGCTGGCGCCCGCGCTCGCCGGCAACGGCGGCGATGTCGCGGTCAAGCGCAATCCGAAGGACCCCACCACCTGGGGCAAAGTCGGCCGCAACGAGGAATGCCCGTGCGGCTCCGGCAAGAAGTACAAGCACTGCCACGGCAAGTTCGCTTAAAAGCGCCGTTGCGATTGAAAGATTAAAGCCGTGGCCTTGTTGCTTAACCTGTTGTGGATTCTGTTCGGCGGCTTCTGGATGGCGGTCGGCTGGGCTATCGCCGGCGTCATCATGGCGATTACGATCGTCGGGCTGCCGTGGGCGCGCGCTGCTTTCACCATCGCCGCCTATACGCTGCTGCCGTTCGGGCAAAAGGCCGTGTCGCGCGAGCAATATTTCGGCCGCGAAGACATCGGCACCGGGCCGCTCGGCGTCATGGGCAATATTGTCTGGTTTGTGCTCGCCGGCTGGTGGTTGGCGCTCGGCCATCTTGTCACGGCGATCCTGTGCGCCGTCACCATCGTCGGCATCCCCTTCGCCTGGGCGCATTTGAAGTTGGCCGGAATTGCGCTATGGCCCATCGGCAAAATCATCGTGCCGGCTTGAGCGAAGAGATACGGATATGGCGAACAAACTCGATGATATGAAACTCCGGCTGGGTGAACTCAGCGCCGAGCGCGACATCTTGGAAAACGCGGTCGAGGAAATGATCGCGGCCATGGCCGAACTGCCACCCGAGCAGCGGGCCGCCAGCGAGTGGGGCCCGAACGGCGCGTCGACCAAGAAATATCTGACCTTGACCGGACGCCTGGCGGACGTGGAATCCGAAATCATCGATCTCGGCCGCGCCATCGTTGAAACCGACGAGCCGGTTTCGTCGCTGCATTAGGGGCAAGAGGCCCTGAGTTCTACCGCTGTGCACCACGCATAGCTGGAACACGGCGAGGGCCTGATTCGAACTCACCTCCACGGCATTGTTCCTCCAGCATTCAGCGGGAGGCGCAAATGCCTGTTGTTCTGAAATACCCTCACACGCTCAGCCGCCCAAAGTCCGTCTCGTCAAGCGACGCCCACCGCGCCGCGATCATCTTCATTGCTGTGTTTTTGATTATTGGAATGGCGTTTCTCTACGGCGTGATCTGGCTCAGACAAGCGCCCGCAGAGGCCGCCGCCGCGGATGTTCCCAACGAACTGTTGAGTTTGGCGCGCAGGGCCGACGCGGCGGATGGCTTTTAAGCGTTCGGCGTTCTTCGTTGCCACGGAAAGTTCCGCGCACGTCGGCGAAAATACGCCGCGGACGGCTATTTATCTTGCTGCCGGATCGGGGCCGCTTTAAAAATGCGATCGCAAAAGAGGATGAGCAAAAGAGGGTATCATGGCTGACACCCAGAGGAAGCGCGGCGGATGGAGCTGGTGGTATCTGCTGTTTGTCCTGCAATGCGCCCTGGTTCTCTGGCCCCCTTTTTACAATAGAGCAGAGCCGGCCTTTTACGGCATTCCGTTTTTCTATTGGTATCAATTGCTGGCGGTGCTGATCGCCGCGGTGCTGACGGCGGCTGTCTATTTCGCCACCGAAGATTGAACGCGTCGTCGAAACGCGAGCGCCGACATAAGGCACGCCTGACAAAAGCCTGAGACCGGGAGAGAACGATGCAGGGCGTTAACTGGGTTGCGCTGACCGTCTTCGTCGTGCTGTTCGGCTTCATCACTTGGCTGGGCTTTGCGGCCGCGAACTGGCGCAAGGGCGATCTCGACCAACTCCATGAATGGGGGCTCGGCGGCCGCCGCTTTGGCACGATGGTCACCTGGTTTCTGATCGGCGGCGATCTCTATACGGCCTATACATTTATCGCCGTTCCGGCTTTGGCTTTTGGCGCCGGCGCGGTGGCATTTTTCGCGGTGCCCTACACCATTCTGATCTACCCGGTCCTGTTTCTCGTCTTCCCCCGCTTGTGGAACGTCTGCAACAAGCGGGGTTACATCACGGCGAGCGACTTCGTGCGCGGCCGCTTCGGCAATCGTTGGCTTGCATTGGCGATCGCCATGACCGGCCTGGTCGCGACGATGCCTTATATCGCGCTCCAGCTCGTCGGCATTCAGGTCGTCATCGGCGCGATGGGCGTCGGCGGGACCTCCGGCTTCGTCGCGGATTTGCCGCTCATCATCGCCTTTGTCATCCTCGCCGCCTTTACCTATTCGAGCGGATTGCGTGCCCCGGCGTCGATCGCCATCGTCAAGGACGTGCTGATCTACATCACGGCCTTCGCCGCGGTGATCGTCGTTCCCCTGCAACTCGGCGGTTTCGCCAAGATTTTTTCCGCAGTGCCGGCTCAGAAGCTGCTGCTGGCGGTGCCGGGACCGACGACCACAGGCGCTTACGGCGCCTACGCGACGCTGGCGATCGGCTCCGCGCTCGCGCTGTTCCTGTATCCGCACTCGCTGACCGGCATTCTGAGCGCGAGCAGCGGCCACGCCATCAAGCGCAATGCCGCGATCCTGCCGGGCTACTCCTTTATGCTGGGCCTGCTGGCGCTCATCGGGTTTTTTGCAATCGCGGCCGGTGTCGGCGCGCTGCCGCAATTTGCGGCGGGCTTCAAGGAATTCGGCAATAATTTTGCGGTGCCTGCGCTGTTCTTGCACGTGTTCCCATCGTGGTTCGTCGGCGTCGCCTTCGCCGCGATCGGGATCGGCGCGCTGGTGCCCGCCGCGATCATGTCGATTGCCGCCGCCAACCTCTACACCCGCAACATCCATCGGGAGTTCATCAACAAAAATCCGACCGACAAAGAAGAAGCGCAGATGGCGAAATGGGTGTCGCTGATCGTCAAACTCGGCGCGCTGATTTTCATCTTGTTCGTGCCGACGCAATACGCCATTCAATTGCAACTGCTGGGCGGAATCTGGATCATCCAGACGCTGCCGGCTGTGATGCTTGGCGTCTATACGCGCTGGTTCAACGACTGGGCGCTGTTGGTCGGCTGGGCGGTGGGCACCGTCGCCGGCACGACGATGGCGGTGGTCATGAATCTGACACCCACTTATCCGCTGGCGGTTGGCGGCTTTACATTCCCCGGCTATACGGCGTTCTATACGCTTGTGTTGAACCTCGTGCTGGTCGTCGTGCTGACGCCCGTCTTCAACGCCATGGGTTCGCGCCGAACGCCGGCGGACGAAACGGTGGCGGCCGATTATTTCGCCTGATTGGTCTCCGGCGCTTCGTCAGCCACGCGCGGAGAGACGATCCGCCATCGTGCTGCATGGATATGCCGGCTGCCATGTTGACCCGCGCCATCCTCAAGAGCTACCTGCTCGACATGCCGCCCGGCCACATCTTCGATCTCACTTACGCATTGTTTTCCGACGTGTTCCCACCGGGGGAGCCTGACGCCAATGCGCGCGCGCAGCTTCGCGTGCTCGCCGAGGAATGCGACTGCAACCTTGCCAACGACAAAGCCGAAGGCCGCTACGAACTGACCCGGCGCGCCAAATGAAGTTTCCCGCCACGCTGCCGCTGCTCGTCGCCTCCACCATGTTCATGGAGCAGCTCGATGGCACCATTCTGGTGACGGCGTTGCCCAATATTGCCGCGTCCTTCGGTGAGACCGCGGCGCGGCTCGACATCGGCGTGTCGGCCTATCTGGTGACGCTCAGCTTCATGATTCCGGCGAGCGGCTGGATCGCCGACCGGCTTGGCGCCAAGCGCGTTTACGCCTGCGCCATCGCGCTCTTCATCCTGGCGTCGATCCTGTGCGGCGCCAGCCACAGCGCCTGGCAATTCGTGGGCGCCCGTATTTTGCAAGGCCTCGGCGGCGCCATGATGGTGCCGGTCGGCCGCTTGATCGTCCTGCGTGAGACCGAAAAGACCGACCTGATCCGGGCGATCGCCTATTTGACATGGCCCGCGCTCAGCGCGCCGCTGCTGGGGCCGCCGCTCGGCGGCTTCATCACCAGTTATTTTTCGTGGCACTGGATCTTCTACATCAACGTGCCGCTCGGCCTCATCGCGCTGTTCTTCGTCTGGAAAATCGTGCCGGCCAGCGTGTCCGTCGAGCGCCGCAAGTTTGACGCCGCCGGCTTTGTCCTGACCGGCACCTCGATCCTCAGCCTGCTGTTCGGTGTCGAACTCCTGGGGCGCGAGGGCGTGCCTATTTTCGCGGCCGTTGCGCTGTTTTGTTTCGGTCTTGCCTGCGGCCTCGCCGCGGTCCGCCGCGGCCTCAATTCGCGTGCGCCCTTGATCTCGCTCGACGCCTTCCGCACGCTGACCTATAGGCTCGCCATGCGGGGCGGCGGCGTGTTTCGCGGCTGTCTCGCTGCCTTGCCGTTTCTCTTGCCGCTCTTGTTCCAGGTCGGCTTCGGGCTCGATCCAGTGACGTCCGGCACCCTGATCCTGGCGATCTTCGCCGGCAATCTCGGCATGAAGCCGGCGACAAGTTTCATCCTGCGCCGCGTTCGCTTCAATCGCATCATGCAGGTCAGCGGCGCAATCGCGGTCGCTACCATGCTCGGCTGCGCCTTGCTCACCGCGCAGACGCCGCACGTCGTCATCGTCGTGCTGCTGGTCGTGTCCGGACTGGCGCGCTCGATGCAGTTCACCACGCTGAGCACGTTGGCCTTCTCGGACGTGCCGAAGCCGGCGATGGGCGGCGCCAACACTCTTTTCAGCATGCAGCAGCAGGCCGCCAATGCCTGCGGCGTCGCCGTGGCCGGCGCCGTGCTGCGTCTTGCGGCGCTGTCGCACGGCGGCGAACAGACGGTGGCGGATTTCAAGTTCGCCTTCGTGTCGATCGCCGTCATTGCCGTCATCGCCATGATCGATTTCTTCAAGGTGCCGCACAACGCCGGCGAAGCACTGCGTTAGACTATCGCGCGTGCCATCGGATTTGCATTCCTGGTGCCGCAATTACGCGGACCGACCGTCTCGAACATTAACATCGGAACCGCTCGGAGCGCCGGTTCGCTATGCGGGTTTCGAATGGTGAATACGGCGCGCCATGCACTATGTCTGCCCGTGAAGGCGACTCTGCGTATGGAGACACGTCATGAAGAAACTTGCAGTTGCTCTGGTGCTTTCGGCGCTGGCGGTTTCGCCGGCCCTGGCACAGTCCTTTAGCACCGGGTACGGCACCGGCAATATTGCGCCGGATCCGAAGCACCCGGGGCAGCAGTTCGCGTATCGGCCGGGCGAACGGCGCAGCCCGAATGAAGGCGGCGGCTATGGTTCTTATGCCCAGGCGCCCGGAAGCCACCAGATGCATCACTGGTCGACTGACGAACGCTGATCGGCCTCTATCCCAGCATGAAAACGCCGGCCTGCGGGCCGGCGTTTTTATTGCGCCGTTGCGGCGCGCTGCATTCTCCCTATGATGCCCGCGCCAAGGGGAGAGCAAGCCAATGAACGACGGTGAAGTGCGGCTGGTGCGCGACGGCGCGGTGGCCACGATCTGGTTCGACCGGCCGCAGGCGCGCAACGCCATGACCTGGGGGATGTATGAGGGTCTCGCGGCGGCCTGCGCGTCGTTGCAATCCGACAGCAGCGTGCATGTCGCGGTGCTGCGCGGCGTCGGCGGCAAGGCCTTCATTGCCGGCACCGACATCGCCCAATTTCTCGAATTCACCACGCCGGAGCAAGGTGTCGACTACGAAGTGAAGATGGAGGCCTATCTGAGCGCGCTTGAGGCGCTGCCGATGCCGACGCTCTGCGTCGTCGAGGGCTGTGCCATCGGCGGCGGGCTGGCGATCGCCGCCTGTTGCGATCTGCGCATCGCCACCGCGGGCGCCAAGTTCGGCGTGCCGATCGCGCGCACGCTCGGCAACTGCCTGTCGGTCGCCAACTACGCGCGCATCGTCGCGCATCTAGGGGTTTCCCGTGCAAAACGTATGCTGCTGATGGCGGAAAATGTCGCCGCCGAGGACGCGCTCGCCGCCGGTTTTGTCATGGACGTGCTGGCGCCCGAAGCGCTCGACGCCCGTGTCGCCGAAATCTGCGAAAGACTGCAAGGCAACGCCCCGGTGACCATGCGCGTCACCAAGGAGGCGATCCGTCGCCTGATGCAAGCGGGCCTGCCGGCGGACGAGGATCTGATCGCCGCCGCTTATGGCAGCGACGACTTCCACACCGGCGTCAAAGCCTTCGTCGACAAGCGCCCGCCGCAATGGCGCGGCCGCTAGTCGCCGGAATAATCGATATTCAGGTGACCGCATGACCGTGATCGACTGCCATCATCATTTCTGGACCTTCGGCAAGCGGCCGATCAAGTTTCCGCCCGCGGTCGGCAATCGCCTCGACCACGACTATATGCCGGAACACTTGCGGCCGCAGCTAAAGGCCGCCGGCGTCGACAAAACGATCCTGGTGCAGGTGATGCACGAGGTCGGCGAAACGCACGAATATCTGCAGATGTCGAAGGACGTCGACTTCGTCGCCGGCGTCGTCGGCTGGGTGCCGCTCGCCGATCCGGCGGCCTGCGCCCGGGCGCTCGCGGACATGAAGCCGCGCGGCAAACTGGTCGGCATCCGCACGCTCATCGCCTATGAGCCGGACCCCAATTGGGTATCGCAGCCTTCGGTCCGGGAGTCGCTCCAGCTTCTGGCCAAGGCCGGGCTGGTCTTCGAGGCGATCCCGGTCAACGACCTGCAGTTCGAGGCCGTGCTCGCGGTAACGCGCGACATTCCGGACCTGAAGGTCGTGCTCAATCACCTCGGCAATCCGCCGGTGCCGGAAAAAGGCTGGGAGCCTTGGGCCGGCGCCATGAAGCGCGCCGCCGCGCTTCCGAACATGTCGGTCAAGCTGTCGGCGGGATTGGCGCTTGTCGTGAAATGGAAATGGTCGACCGAGGAAATCCGCCGCTACGCCGATTACGTGCTGGAATTGTTTGGGCCGGACCGCGTGATGGCGGGCAGCAACTGGCCGGTGGTCGAACTCGGCGGCACTTACGCCGAAGTCTGGCGCGGCATCACCGAACTCATCGCGAATTTATCGGCGGGCGATCGCGTCAAGATTCTCGGGGGCTCCGCGCAGCGCATTTACGGGCTCTAACGATTGCGCGTGATCTCATCCGAAAACCGGTTCCCACTTTTCGGGGTCACTCGCTAAGTTGCCCGCTTTTTCTTGCGCTTGACGGCGGTGGTCTTGATCTTGGCGGCGAGCTTCTTGCGGAATTTGTGGTCACGCTTGAGGTGCCACTCGCGGCTCATGGCTTCCTGCTTGGTCGGAAACCATTCCGAATGCAGCAAATGCCAGGCGCGGCCGCGCGTCGTCTTGGCGCCCTTGCCGACATTGTGCTTGGCCAGACGCGCCATCACATCGTTGGACCAGCCAACGTAAGTCAGGGCGCGGCCGCCGCTGCGGGTGCCGATCACGTAGACGAAGCAATCCATGCGCAATCGCTAGCACATCGTCCGGAACAAGGAGAACCGGATTCTGAGGCGCCATAGCGCGCCGTTAACGAAAAGGTTAGCGGTGGCTAGCGGAAACCCGACCAGCGGCTGTCGAATGAGCCGACCGGAACCACCGGTTGCGCGCCCGTGAGGAGACCATTGGTGGCCGCCTGGGGCGCCGAATAGGCGGTGCGGATTTCCGGATCTGAGGCGCGCGGTTTGTCGTTCTTGTCGGCCTGCTTCAGGCGCAATGGCGGCGCGGCTTCGGCGACCGCCTTGGGCGTGATATTGGGCGCGCTGTTGGGCGCCTCTTTGGACGCGGCGTCATGCGTCTTCTGCGTTGCCGAAGTGGTGCGGACCACGGGCGCCGGCTTGGCTTTTGCAGCCTCAGGCTTGGCGGCTGCACTGGCTTCTTCAACTGGCGCGTCGCGCTGCGGTTCGGACTTGGCGCTGAACACGGTTCCCAACAAGCCGGCGATCGAGGTCGGCGCTGCCGCCGGCGCTTCGCCTTCCTTGGCCCGCGGCGCCGCTTGCGGCATTCGGACGCTGGCAACCGTCGGCTGTTCGCCGGCGGCAGGTTCGGCCGCTTGCGGCACGCTGACCGGCGCGGCCGATGCAAACATTGTCGTGCGCGGCAGCGAGCCCGGCGCCTGCGTATTTCCGGCGAGTTCGTAGGTGCGGCCGTTATTGTCGTATTCGGTGTGCGCTGCGAGCTTGCTAACGAAAACCGGGTTCATGCCGCCATCGATACCGGCGCGCGATGGCACCACGGCGACGTCGCGCGCGATATATTCCGCCATTTTGGTCTGCTCCTGGCGGCGCTGGTCGAGCACCGCGTCGGCGACCGTCGGATCGAGCTGATAGGCCGGGCATTTGCCGGCGGCGTTGAACGACAGCGGCTTCGAGGCATTCGCCGGCGCGGCCGGATCGAACACGTAGCGCTTCTCGCAGACCGCGACTTTCGGCTCCTGGTGCGTGGCTTCGAAATGATCGTAGCCGTCCTTGATCATTTTCCAGAACGCGAAGTTCGGGTTGTTGCGGTGCTTGGCCATGTTCAACGCGGTCATGCGGAACGGAAAGGCCTGCAACTGGAACGCGCGCTGGCCGCCGAAGAATGACTCGCGTCCCAGCGCGTAGATTTCCTGGATCTGCTCGTCGGTCATGGCGTAGCAGCCGCGCGACGAACAATCGCCGTGCACCATCAACTCGGAGCCGCTGTAGCCCATGGCGCGGTCATAGCTGTTCGGGAAGCCGGTGTTGAAGGCGAGGTAGTAATTGGAGGCCGGATTCATCTGTCCCGGCGTGATGGTGTAGAAGCCCTCGGGCGCCTGGCGGTCGCCTTCCTTTTTCTTCGGGCCGAGATCGCCGGACCAGCGGCAGATCGGATAGGTCTTGAGCAACGCGTATTCGCCGTCGCGATTTTTCTTCCAGACCTCGAATTCGGATTCTTCTTTGAACAGCCGGACCAGGATCGGCGAATCCTTATCCATGTTCTTGGCCGCCATCTCGGCGAGCGTTTTTTCCGAGAGCGGGGCCTGGGCGCGGCCATTGGTGGGGATGTCGTTGGCGTCACAGCCGGCGAGGGCGATCGCTGCGGCAAGGGCTGCAGACGCAAGAAGCGCTCGTAGGGTCGGTCGATTCAAACGCGGTACTCCCCCGGACGGCGGGCCATCGACGCAATCGTTACCCATAAGATGTGGCAACCGCAAGGCAAGCATACCCTCTGGAGGCAAAGGTAACCCCATGACGGACCAAGGTAAACGCCTTGGCGGACCGGGAACTTAGCCGAAAGGGATTGCCGTCCCCTTAAGAGGATACCGGAGCCTTTAGCCGGCCGGGCGGCTTATGATACGACCCATATTGAGGAATTTCTCGCGCCGCTGCTTCAGGACGGCCTCGCGGCTGAGCGGCCGCAATTCGGCCAGGGCCTGGGCAATGGCCTCGCCGGTGGCGGCGATGGCGGCCTTGGGATCGCGATGGGCGCCGCCGGTCGGCTCCGGGACGATGGCATCGATCACGCCAAAGCGCACCATGTCCTGGGCGGTGATCTTCATATTGGTCGCCGCTTCCTGGGCCTTGGTGGTGTCGCGCCACAGAATCGAGGCCGCGCCTTCCGGCGAAATCACGCTGTAGATGGCGTGCTCCAGCATCAACACTTTGTTTGCGGTCGCCAAGGCAATCGCGCCGCCTGAACCGCCTTCACCAAGCACGACGGCAACGCTGGGGACGCCGAGGCCGAGGCAGGCATCCGTCGAGCGCGCAATGGCTTCGGCCTGGCCGCGCTCTTCGGCGCCGATGCCGGGATAGGCGCCGGCGGTGTCGACCAGCATGATCACCGGGATGTTGAAGCGGTCGGCCAATTCCAACAGGCGCACTGCCTTGCGGTAGCCCTCGGGCCGCGCCATGCCGAAATTATGCTTGAGGCGGCTCTCGGTGTCGGAGCCTTTCTCGTGGCCGATGACGCAGACGCTTTCGCCGCGGAAGCGGCCGAAGCCGCCGATCACGGCCGGGTCTTCGCCGAACTTGCGGTCGCCGGCGAGCGGAATGAAATTGCCGATCAGGCCGGCGATGGTGTCCAGACAATGCGGCCGCATCGGGTGGCGCGCGACCTGCGTCTTCTGCCAAGGCGTCAGGTCGCCATAGAGCTCTTTCAGCGCCGCGGCGGCCTTGCCCTCGAGCCGGCTTATCTCGTCGCCGACGGCGACCGCGCCGCCGCTCTCGCCCATGGCGCGCAGCTCTTCGACTTTGGCCTCCAATTCGGCCACAGGTTTTTCGAAATCGAGGTAACTGCGCATAGGGTCCCGGCAGGGTTGGAAAAGGCGGTGTGACGCGGAAGACGGCTTTTAGTCAAGCAATCGGGTTAATATGGCTCTTACGGTGTTGATTACTACCCACCCGCGAACTCTAGCTGTCGGCAAGCGGATGCAAGTCGCGCACCAGCGCCTTCAACCGTTCTTCCAGGACGTGGGTATAGATCTGCGTCGTCGAGATATCGGCGTGGCCGAGCAGCGTCTGCACCACGCGCAAATCGGCGCCGTTATGCAGCAGATGGCTGGCGAAAGCGTGCCGCAGCACGTGTGGACTCAGGCGTTCCGGCGTGATGCCACAGGCCGCGCCCAGGCTTTTGAGCTCGCGGGCGAAATGCTGGCGGGTGAGGTGGCCTTGCTCGCCGAAGGACGGATACAGCCATTTCGACGGCGCCTGCTTCGGCGCGTTCTTTTCGGTTTCGCCGCGCAGCGCAAGATACTCGGCCATGGCGCGCTTGGCGGCGCCGTTGAGCGGCACCAGCCGGTCTTTGTTCCCTTTGCCCCGCACCACCAGCATGCGCTGATCCTTGCGCGCGGCCGAGGCCGGCAACGCCACCAATTCGGAGACGCGCAAGCCCGTGGCGTAGACGACTTCGAGCAGGCACAGCAGCCGTGCCGCGCGCAGCCGCACGGCAGGGGTCGCCATGGTGTCTTCCGCCTGCTTGCGCGCTTGCGTCAGCAGGCCATCGACTTCGGCGATCGACAAGACCTTCGGCAGCGTGCGCGCCCGCTTCGGGCCTTCGAGCACGGCGGCGGGGTCGTCACCGCGTTTCCCCTCCGCATAGAGAAAACGATAGAGCTGGCGCACCGCCGACAGCCGCCGCGCCAGCGACGCGGTGGCGAAGCCGCGCTCCGCCAGCGAACTCAAGAATGCGCGGAGGTCGTCGGTGGTGGCTTTGGCGACGCTGACTTTGGCGGCGCGCAGATGCGCGGAAAGATCGGCAAGATCGGTGCGATAGGCATCAATTGTGTTCTTGCCGGCGCCCCGCTCGGCCGCCTGCATATCGAGGAACAGTTCGATCAGCGAGTCATCGGCGCTATTCCCGCGTTTCGGGGTCATACGCCGGACTAGTTGGGACGCTTGAGGAATTTGTCTTGCGGCACCGTCACGATGATCTCGCGCGGCTTGCTCGGCACAAAGGTCGCAAGCGAGAACACGGCGGCATAGCCGCG
>Ga0265314_10001489_pt1 | contig 26055 bp, 27 predicted proteins | sample 4126metaG_FD_203106 | JGI IMG/M metagenome (GOLD analysis project Ga0265314, IMG submission 203106) | Rhizosphere microbial communities from Carex aquatilis grown in University of Washington, Seatle, WA, United States - 4-1-26 metaG | ecosystem: Host-associated > Plants > Roots > Rhizosphere >... | reverse complement strand
CGCAATTCGCTCCCCGGCGCAGTCATCGCGCAACCCCCATCGTTTCAAGCCGCCAGCGCATCAGCCGGTTGCCGACTTCGCGGATGACCGCGCTGGAGATGAAGCCCATCAAACCGAGCGTGCCCATCGCGATGACGATGGTCGGATACTGGATCAGACTGTACGCATCCATGATGAGAAAGCCGAGCCCGTACTGCGCGGCGATCATTTCCCCGGCGGCCAGCGAGAACCAGGCGGCGCCCATCGCGATCTGCAGGCCGGTGAAGATTTGCGGCAGGGCGCCCGGAATGATGACGTCGAGCAGCACGTCGCGACCCGAAGCGCCCAGGCAGCGCGCCGCGCGTATGTGGTCGGGATCGATCGACTGCACGCCGACCAGCGTGTTCAACGTCGTCGCAAAGAACGCGACGAGGAAAGTGACAAATACCACGGCGACCTCAACGCCCGGCAGCAGCAGTATCGCCAGCGGTACCCATGCGAGCGGGGGAACCGGCCGCAACAAGCCAACGAGCGCCGACGCATATGCGTTGAAGCGGCGGCTCCATCCCATCAAGATGCCGAGCGGGATGCCGCAGCCGACCGCCAGCGCGAACGCGGCCCACGCGCGCAGCGTGCTCGCGAATATATGCTTGTAATAGGCGGCCGAGAAAATCGAGATGCCGTAAGCCGGTTGCGGCGACAGCCATTCGTGGATGACGCCCCACGGGTCGGGCATGCGCGTAAAGGCTTTCAGCGGCACCCACTTGACGCTCGCGTACCAGACCGCCAGCGCAAGTGCGTACCCGGTCAGCATCAACCAGAATTTTCGCGATCGCAGTACGGATTTCATCGTTGTTTGTTCATCTTCGGTTTGACGTCTCATGCGCCGGCACGCGGGCGGCGGCGAAGCCGGACCGCCGTTTTTTTGATTTTGCGTGGATCGCCGCGCATTAATTCCGGGGCCTGCTGTGCGCGGCCTTGTCATTGTACACGGTGTATGCGGCCATTCTTCCAGACCGGCTTGACCCGCCGTCAGTTGATCATGCCCTGGAGTTCGGCGCTGCCGTACAGTTTTGCGGCCAGCGCAGTATCGAACCTGGCGGCTTCGACATCGACAACGAGGCGGCCGCGCGCAAGTCCGACAATGCGGTCGGCGTAGGTCTGGGCAAAATGCATTTGATGCAGGCTGCACACGACGGCGACGCCGTCGCGGTGGCAGATCCCGCGCAACAGGTCGAGTATTTCCGAACCGATCTTCGGGTCGAGACTCGCCACAGGTTCATCTGCGACGATCGCGTCCGGTTGCTGCGCGAGTGCGCGTGCAATCGCGACACGTTGCTGCTCTCCTCCGGAGAGCGTGTCGGCGCGCTGCCCTGCTTTGTCGAGCAGTCCGACGCGGTCGAGGCAATCGAGTGCGAGCAAGCGGTCGTTACGCTCGAAGCGCCGCACCCAGCCACGCCACGCCGGCACGTGACCGAGGCGGCCGGCGAGCACGTTGTCTAGCGCGGAGAGACGGCTCACCAGATTGAATTGTTGGAACACGACCGCGACATGCCTGCGCTCGCGCCCGCGCAGTTGCGTGACGTCGAGATCGCCCGCCCTCACGGTGCCGCGGTCCGGCCTGAGCAAACCGGTCATGCAGCGGAACAGCGTGGTCTTGCCGGCACCGCTGGGACCGAGCACCGCGACGAATTCGCCGGCGGGCACCTTGAAGCCGATGTCCGCGAGTGCGGATTTGCCGTTGTAGGATTTTGCAAGCCCGGCAACTTCCAGCCGCGCCGTCGCCGTGCCCGGCGCATTCATATCAGCTTCCTGCGCAGCCAGCCGCTCAGCTGGTCGAGTGCGGTAACGACGATGAGGATCACGGCGATGATGGTAAAGAGGCGGGCGAAATCGAGCAGGTCCATGCTGTTCTTCAATTCCTGCCCGATGCCGCCGGCGCCGACGACGCCGAGCACAGTCGACGCACGCACATTGAATTCCCACCAGAACAGCGTCGTTGACAGCATCACCGGCGCCACGTCCGGCACCAGCGCGTAAGCGATTGCGGTCAAGCGTCCCGCACCGGTAGTTTCGACCGCATGCAGCGGTCCGAGCGGCGCGCTTTCGATATGGTCGGCAAAAAATTTCGCCGCACTGCCCCAGGTGTGCAGCGCGATGCCGATGACGCCTGCGAACGGCCCGAGGCCGACGGCGGCGACGAACAGCAGTGCAAACACGAAAGAATCGATGCCGCGCAACGCGTTGAGAAACCAGCGCGCCGGATAGTACAATGAACGGAACGGCGTGATGTTGCGGCTGGCGAGCAGCGCCATCGGGATCGCCAGCAGCGTGGCTGCCGTCGTTCCGATCGCGGCCATCGCCACCGTTTCAGCCGTGCGTTGCAGGAACAGCGGCAGCTCGCTGATCGCCGGCGGCCACGCCTGGGCGATCCAGTGCCCGAGCTTGGGCAGTCCCGTCGCGAGCTTGGCGGGATCGATCTGGGCAAGCCGCCAGCTGACTATATAGAAAGCAACAATGGCCGCCGCCACCGCCCAGAAGCGCAGACGGTGAAAGCCCCATCGCCTCTGCTCTACTTCGATGGCGGCCAGCGCCGTTTCCGCCGCGGAGCTTTGCGTCATGCGCGAGCCGCTCCCGTGACCTTCAGATCACGCCTTGGGCTTGATCTTGCCGACCGCGAGGCCTGCCTTCTCGATTGGCGCATAGTACTCGTGCGATGATGCGATGAAGCCGGTGTAGTGGAGGGGTAACAGAGTTTTAGCCTGCTCCACGGTGATGGACGTCAGGATCTTTTGCACGCGCGGGCCCAAATCTTTGGGCGCGTCTTTCGGCAATACGATGGCGTCGTTCGGCAGCGGCGCGGATGTCCATACGATCTTGTTGGCGTCGGCCTTCACCTTGCCGCTCTCGATCATGGCAGTGCGATTGCGGTCGTAATCGGTTGCCATGTCGACCTGTCCCGCGGATACGGAGATCTCGTTGGCTGCGTGCGTGGCGCCTTCGTTGTACTTCCAGAATGTTTTCGGATCGATTTTCCAGACTTCCTTCGCATAGTACGAGGGGATCAGCCAGCCGGAAGTCGAACCGACATCGGCAAAGGAAATCGACATGCCCTTGCTGTCATCCGGAAATTTCACGATCTTGAGATCGGGCTTCGCAATCACGATGGCGAGGTAGGTCGGCTTTTCGTCATACTTGACGGTCGCGACGGCTTTGCAATCGGTGGCGTTGTTGGCAATGATGTAGCCCCAGGGGCCCATCCAGGCCAGGTCAAGCTGGCCCGACCCCATCGCCACCGCCATCCCTGCCCAGTCGGTCGTCGAAACGAGGTCGAAGTCCACGCCCAGCTGCTTGGCGAGGTAAGTGAAAAACGGCGTGTAAGCTTTCTTGGTGTCTTCCGCGGTCGGCAGCAGCGGCCCCACGCCGAAGCGCAGCTTTTTCGATTGCGCGCGCGCGATGCCGCTCGTTCCCAATACTGCAGTCGCCGTCGCAAGTCCGGCGGTGCGTTTGATAAATTCCCGTCGTGTCGATTTCATGCTGATATCTCCTGAATTGTTCGTTCGATTAGTAACTCACGCTCGGGCAGTTGTCGCTCATGAACTCGACCAGCTTCGCGCCGCCGACCACCGCCGCGCCGGCGATGAGCTTGCCCTCGTCCAGCTTGCGTTTCTTGAAGCAGGGTGCGCAGACGTAGATCTTGCCGCCGGCCTTCACGAAGTTTTCCACGAGCTCCTTGAGCGGCGCGAAACCCTCTTCGTGTATCGAGTCCGCATAGCCTTTTTGAGAGATGTGCACCCCTTCGATATTGAGGAACACGAGAGTGTCCTTGTCCGATGCAACGGCGGCGTTGGCCACGACGAATGCAACGGTGGCCTTGTCGGTGTTGTCTTTGCCGCAGGTGAGGCTTACGCAGAATTTTCCTGACATGTTGGCTCCTGTTGGTTGGTTTAAAAAGAAACGCGGAATTCGTCAAGGCGCGACTATTTCGGCTCCAATCTCGCGCGGATCCAGTAACAGTGCGCGGCCGGCTCTTCCCGCAGCAATTGATGCCCCGTCATCCGGCAATACGCTGGAATGTCGGCGGGCGCGCCCGGATCGCGCGCGAGAAGTTTCAACACCCTGCCCGGCATCTTGCGCAGCTTGTTGCGCAAATGGATCACGAGTTCGCCGCAGCCGAGGTCGCCGGCATCCCACTCGTCGTCGTGCACTATGCCTTCAGCATTCATGTTGGATACCTGTGTCTCGAATTGCAGGGAATGCAGCGATCGAACCCGGATACGCGTTCAACTACGAAAAACGGCTGCAGAACGATCCGAATGATCTTTGGGATCGGGGCCGGCGGACGGCACGCGTCCGCGCAGGCGTCAGCGAGACGGGGGATGCAGCGGCGGCGGGACCAACCCGTTCGTCATCCGGGCGGATGAAGCATGCAGCCTTGAGCGGTGCGGGCGGATAGTCACGAAGATTTGCTTTCGGATGGCTGGTGGCGCGAGTATACCTCAGTGCGGGATAATTTGACCTGGCACAGGATTTTTCGCCGCCGCGCATGCGCCGGGGCGGCTTAATTCTTTAGCCGGTAACCCGTCTTGAAAATCCACGTGACGATCGCCAGCGAGACGCCCATGAAAGTCGTCGCCATGACAAGGCTCACGCCGACACCGACGTCGGCAAGACCGTAAAAACTCCAGCGAAAACCGCTGATCATGTATACCACCGGATTGAAGAGCGACACCGTCTGCCAGAAAGGCGGCAGCATGTCGATGGAATAAAAGCTGCCGCCGAGGAAGGTGAGCGGCGTGACGATCAGGAGCGGCACGAGTTGCAGTTTCTCGAAGCCGTCCGCCCAGATGCCGATGATGAAGCCGAACAGGCTGAACGTCACCGACGTCAGCACCAGGAAGAGCACCATCACGAACGGGTGCCCGATGTGCAGCGGCACGAACAGCGCGGCGGTCGCGAGGATGATGAGCCCGAGGATGATCGACTTGGTGGCGGCCGCGCCGACGTAGCCGAGCACGAGCTCGAATCCGGAGATCGGCGCCGACAGCAGTTCGAATATCGTGCCCGCGAATTTCGGAAAATAAATGCCGAACGACGCGTTGGAGATGCTTTGCGTCAGGAGCGACAGCATGATGAGTCCCGGCACGATGAAGGCGCCGTAACTCACGCCGCCGATTTCCGGGATGCGCGAGCCGATCGCGCCGCCGAACACGACGAAGTACAGCGATGTCGACAGCACGGGCGAGATGATGCTTTGCATCAGCGTGCGCCGCGTGCGCGCCATTTCGAACGCGTAGATCGCGCGTATCGCGTGGATGTTCATGCGCGGTCGTGCACGAGGCTGACGAAAATGTCTTCGAGCGAGCGCTGCGTCGTCTGCAGGTCCTTGAAGCGGATGCCCGCGGCGGCGAGATCCTGCAGCAGCGCGTCGATGCCGGTGCGGTCGGCTTGCGCGTCGTAGGTGTAGACGAGGTCGCAACCGGCGTCCGCGAGTTCGAGCTGGTGCGCGGCAAGCGCATCGGGAATGCGTTCGAGCTTCTTTTGCAGGTGCAGCGTCAGCTGCTTGCGGCCGAGCTTGTGCATGAGCTCCGCTTTTTCTTCGACGAGTATCAGCTCGCCTTTGCTGATCACGCCGACGCGGTCGGCCATCTCCTCGGCCTCTTCGATGTAATGCGTGGTCAGGATGATGGTGACGCCGGTGTCGCGCAGGTCGCGCACGAGCTGCCACATGTCGCGCCGCAATTCGACATCGACGCCCGCGGTCGGCTCGTCGAGAAACAGGATGCGCGGTTCGTGCGACAGCGCCTTGGCGATCAGCACGCGGCGCTTCATGCCGCCCGAGAGCGTCATGATCCTGTTGTCTTTCTTGTCCCACAGCGACAGCGCCTTCAGCACCTTTTCGATGTGCAGCGGGTTGGGGGCGCAGCCGAACAGGCCGCGGCTGAACGACACGGTCGCCCACACGGTTTCGAACGCGTCGGTCGTCAATTCCTGCGGGACGAGGCCGATCAGCGAGCGCGCGGCGCGCCATGCAGTGACGTTGTCGTGGCCGTCGACCGAAACTTTGCCCGCGCTGGCATTGACGATGCCGCACACGATGTTGATCAGCGTCGTCTTGCCGGCGCCGTTGGGCCCGAGCAATGCAAAAATCTCGCCGCTGCGAATTTCGAGATTGACTTGCTTCAGCGCATTGAAGCCCGACGCGTAGGTCTTCGCGACGTTGGCGATGGAGATGATGGCTGACATGGGGTTGCCGACAGAGTAACGCGGGATGTGCGTGCCTATTTTATCCGATCGGGCGGACACGCTCGGACAAACGCATATGCGTCGAGGTTCCGCGTCTTCGCATCGTGTGCGGCGGCAGTGTAGGATATGTCGCCGATTAATAATGACAGGAGAAACGCCGTGACTTACGAAGCGCAATTGGCGGAAACGATATACCTGCGCGGACATCAGGGAGATCAGATCGACGCCTACCTCGCGCGGCCGCTGGGCGCGGGGCCTTATCCCGGCGTCGTCGTGATCCACCACATGCCGGGCTGGGACGAGGCGCACAAGGAAATCGGCCGCCGTTTCGCGCATCACGGTTACGTGACGATCGTGCCCAATCTGCAGTTTCGCGAAGGCAAGGCGACGCCGGAGGAAAACAGCGCGAGTATACGCGCGGCCGGCGGCATGCCCGACGATCGCACCATGGGCGACGTGCAGGCGTCGATCGACTATCTGCGCGCGCTGCCGTATTCAAGCGGCAAAGTCGGCGTGATCGGATACTGCTCGGGCGGACGCCAGGCTTATCTCTCGGCCTGCACGCTGCGCGGCATCGACGCCGTGATCGTCTGTTACGGCGGCGGCGTCGCGGCGAAGCCGGAAGAACTCACGCCGCGGCAGCCCGTAGCACCCATCGATTTCACCAGGGACCTGCAATGCCCGCTGCTCGGGTTTTTCGGCATCGAAGACACGCGGCCGTCGCCGGCCGACGCGGCGAAGACCGGGGAAGCGTTGAAGCGCTGCGGCAAGACCTACGAGTTTCACACCTACGAGAATGCCGGCCATGCGTTCTTCGCGGTCGACCGCGCGCAATATCGCGTGCACGCGGCGGCCGACGGCTGGAAAAAAGTATTCGCGTGGTTCGGGAAATATTTGCGCTGAAGTGCGAAGCGCAACCCTGCGGCTATCGCCCCGGTCTCACCGGATACGAACTAGGTCATCCAGGTCGACAGCAACGATGACGGGAAACTGCGCGGCTGCTCTGGCGCAGCGCGCGCGTGCTGCAACGGGCCGAGCTTGAGTTCGATGTCGAGAAACCGGCCGTCTCTGGTTCCGGTATATTCCTCGAGCGCGGCGTAGCCGTTGCAGTGGAACAGCTGGTCAAAGCGTCCGCGCTCGAAACATGCCTCGACGTGGTGCTTAAGCAGGCCGGCAAGGTTGTCCAGGGCCTCGCTGAGCGAGTCGCCCGTGCAGGAGATATCCAGGCTCTGGCACGCCGCAATCATGCCATTCTGCGTTTTGTGCGTTTCCACCGGTAATCGGATCGTAATGCTGATCGGCCGCGACATGATCGGGTGTCTCTGCAGAATTTCGATGACGCGATAATTGTCTGATCGCGCGGCCGGGTCAATATCACCTATGGCCTAGGTCCGCTCGCGTGCGCGCTCACTCGATGCGGATATTCGCCGCTTTGACGACCTGCGCCCATTTATCGCGCTCGCGCGCGATGAGCGCGGCGAAATCCGCGGGACTTGCGCTGAACGCTGCATCGAGGCCGGCGTTCGCATAAATGTTCTTTACGTCGGGCCCGGCGAGTATGCGCACGAGTTCGGTAAACAGTTTTTTGATCACGGCCGCGGGCGTGCCGGCGGTCGTGAGCAGCCCGTACCAGCCGACGACTTCGAAACCGGGCACGGTCTCGTTGACGGCCGGAACGTCGGGCATCGCGGGGTCGCGGCCGGCGCTGCCGATCGCCAGCAGGCGCAGGCGGCCCGACTTGATATGCGGCAGCAGCGCGCCGGCGGCGGCGAACACGAGATCGATGCGCCCCGCGAGCAGGTCCACGGTGTACTGCGGGCTGCCCTTGTACGCGATGTGCACCATGTCGATCCCGGCCATGGCCTTCAACAATTCGCCGGCGAGATGCGGCGAGCTGCCGATGCCGGGCGAACCAAAGCGCAACTGTCCCGGTTTTGCGCGGGCCAGCTCGATCAGTTCGCGCACGGATTTGGCAGGCAGCGACGGCGGCACGGTCAGGAGCAGAATATTGGTGGCTGTAAGCGTGATCGGCATGAATGCGCGCCGGGCGTCGTACGCAAGGCTCTTGACGAGCAGCGGATTGATGACGGTTGGGCCGGTTGCGCCGACGAGCAGCGTGTAACCGTCGGGTGTCGCTTTCGCCACGATCTCGGCGGCGATGCTGCCCCCCGCGCCGGTGCGATTGTCGACCACGACGGGCTGGCCCCACGCCTCGCTCAACTTCGCGGCGAGCGGGCGCGCGAGGAGATCGGTGACGCTGCCGGCGGAAAACGGCGTCAGGATGCGGATCGGCTTTTCCGGAAATCCGGCGGCGGCGGCCGTCCATGACGCGATTGCGAATAAGGCGGCGGGTATTCGAACGGTTACCGGTGCCATTGCGGCGTCTCCTCCAGAAACGGACGTCAGTGTAGCGCGTCATGTCCGAACCGGCGCGTGCGGCAAAAAACGGGAACGAACCGCTTTAATTGCGGGTCCATTCGGTGGAAAATACATTCCATGTTGCCTTCAGACTTTCATCCGGTCCTGCGCAGCTGGTGGGAATCGCGCTTTACCGAAACTGAGGGCGACAGTTCCCGCGTGCTGCCGCCGACCCAGGCGCAGGCCGAAGGCTGGCGCGCGATTCGCGACGGGGCGCACACGCTGATCGCGGCGCCGACCGGCTCCGGCAAAACACTCGCGGCGTTTCTGACCGCGATCGATCAACTGCTGCGCGAGGGCCTGGAGCGCGGCGGGCTGCCCGACGAAGTGCGCGTGATTTACGTCTCGCCGTTGAAGGCGTTGTCGGCGGACATCCACAAAAACCTCGCGGAGCCGCGCCGCGAAATCCGCCGCATCGCGGAAGAGGCGGGGTATCCGCCGGTGCGCGTGACCGCCGCGGTGCGCAGCGGCGACACGCCGCAGAAAGAACGCGCCGCGATGCTGCGCACGCCGCCGCACATCCTCGTGACCACGCCGGAGTCGTTGTACCTGCTGCTGACCGCCGAGCGCTCGCGCGAAATGCTGCGCACCGCGCAGATCGTGATCGTCGACGAGATTCACGCGCTGCTCGAATCGCGGCGCGGCGCCCATCTTGCGCTCTCGCTCGAACGGCTCGATCACATTTGCGGGCGGCGCCTGCAGCGCATCGGCCTCTCCGCGACGCAAAAGCCGATCGAGGAAGTCGCGCGTTTTCTTGTCGGCATGCAAACCCCCGGCGACTGCGTGATCGTGAATCGCGGACACCAGCGCCGGATCGATCTTGCGCTCGAAGTGCCGGGCTCGCCGCTCGAGGCGGTGATGTCCACCGAAGTGTGGCAGGAAATCTACAGCCGGCTCGTCGACCTGATAGCGGAGCACCGCACCACGCTGATCATGGTCAATACGCGGCGTCTCGCCGAGCGCATGGCGCATCAACTGAGCGAGCGGCTCGGGGCTGAGAACGTCGCCGCGCATCACGGCAGTCTTGCCAAGGAAGCGCGCCTCGGAGCAGAGGAGCGGCTGCGCAAAGGTCAATTGAAAGTGCTGGTCGCGACTGCGTCGCTCGAACTCGGCATCGACATCGGGCACGTCGATCTCGTGTGCCAGATTTCTTCGCCCAACCGCATCGCGACGCTCTTGCAGCGCGTCGGTCGCTCGGGCCATACCGTGAGCGGCGTACCGAAAGGTCGCGTGTTTCCGCTCACGCGCGACGATCTTGTCGAATGCGCGGCGATGGTGCGCGCGGTCAAGGACGGCGAGCTCGACTGCATACGCGTGCAAGCGAAGCCGATGGACGTACTCGCGCAGCAGATCGTCGCCGAAGCCGGTGCGGAAGAATGGGACGAAGACGCGCTTTACGCGTTTGCCTGCAATGCGTACCCGTATCGCGACCTTGCGCGCAGCGAATTCGAAGACATTGTGACGATGCTCGCGCGCGGCTTTTCCACCAAGCGCGGCCAGCGCGGCGCGCTGATCCATCACGACGCGGTCAACCGCAAGGTGCGCAGCCGCGCCGGTTCGCGCATGACCGCGATCATGTCGGGCGGCGCGATTCCCGAAGTGTTCGACTATCGCGTCGTGCTCGAGCCCGAAGGCATGTACGTCGGCACCCTCAACGAGGATTTTGCGATCGAGTCGATGGCCGGCGATATTTTCCAGCTCGGCAACACGTCGTGGCGCATCCTGCGCGTCGGTGGCGGCGTCGTGCGCGTGGCCGACGCGAAGGGCCAGCCGCCGACGATGCCGTTCTGGCTCGGCGAAGCGCCGGCGCGCAGCGACGAGATGAGCGCGGCGGTATCGCGGCTGCGCGCGCGGGCCGACGTGAAACTGCCGGCACCGGAGGCGCCGCGCAGCGAGCGCGAGCTCGACGGTGCGATCGCGTGGTTCATGCAGGACTATGCATTGTCGCGCGCCGCGGCGGAACAGGTAGCAACGTATCTCGCGGAGGGCAAGCGCAGTCTCGGCGTGGTGCCGACGCAGGACACGCTTGTGCTCGAGCGGTTCTTCGACGAGGCGGGCGGCATGCAACTCGTGCTGCACGCGCCGTTCGGCAGCCGCGTCAACCGCGCGTGGGGTTTGGCGCTGCGCAAGAAATTCTGCCAGAGCTTCAACTTCGAATTGCAGGCAGCGGCGACCGAGGAAGGCATCATCCTGTCGCTCGGGCCGTCGCATTCGTTCCCGCTGATCGAGGTGTTCCGTTATCTGAATCCGAAAACGGTGCGCGAAACGCTGGTGCAGGCGGTGCTCGACTCGCCGATTTTCGAGACGCGCTGGCGCTGGACGACGACCCTCGCGCTCGCGGTGCCGCGCACGCGCAACGGTGCGCGCATGCCGGCGCAGATCCAGCGCATGATCGCCGAAGACCTGCTGGCGGGAATCTTTCCCGACGCGAAAGCGTGCTTCGAAAACATCCAGGGCGCGCGCGAGGTGCCGCAGCATCCGCTGGTCGACCAGGCGTTGCGCGATTCGCTCGAAGAGGCGATGGACCTGCCGCAACTCATTGAGATCCTGCAGCGTGTCTACAACGGCGAAGTGACGTGCGTCGCGAAGGACACGCCGGAGTCATCGGTGTTCAGCCACGAGTTGCTGAACTCGGCCGTGTACACGTTTCTCGACGACGCGCCGCTCGAGGAGCGCCGCACGCAGGCGGTCTACACGCGGCGCGCGACCGAACCGCGCAATGCCGACGATCTCGGCGCGCTCGACCCGGCCGCCATCGAACGCGTGCGCGAGGAAGCGTGGCCGTCCGCGGACACTGCCGATGAACTGCACGACGCGCTGCTGCTCACGGGATTCATCCGCCGCGATGAATTGACGGCGATAGAGGCCGGCTGGCCCGCATTGTTTGATGCGCTCGCCGCCGCGGGGCGCGCGTTCGACGCCGGCGGCTTCTGGATCGCGGTCGAGCGCTTCGATGAATTCAGCGCGGTGATTCCGCAGGCGGTGACGCCCGAGATTCCGGAGCGTCTGCGCCGCGTATGGATGCGCGAAGACGCGATACGCGAACTCACGCGCGGCCGCATGGACGTGCTGGGCCCGGTGACCGCCAGACAATTGGCGGACGATCTCAATCTGGCGGACACCGCGCTCATCGACGGCGCGCTCATCGCCCTCGAAACCGAAGGCCGCGCGCTGCGCGGCTATTTCAGCGCCGCGGCGAGGGGACCGGCGCCGCTCGAATGGTGCGACCGCCGCCTGCTCGCGCGGATTCATCGCTATACATTGAATCGCCTGCGCGCCGAAATCGAGCCGGTGACCGCGGCGGATTTCATGCGTTTCCTGATGCATTGGCAGCACGTCGCGGCCGATCAGCAGGTGCAGGGCGTCGACGGTCTCGCGGCCATCATCGAGCAACTCGACGGCTACGAGGTCGCGGCCGACGCATGGGAGAACCACGTGCTGCCCGCGCGCGTGCGCGAATACGATGCAAGCCAGATCGACACGCTGTGCTTGAGCGGCCGCGTCGCGTGGGGCCGCCTCACGCCGATGGAAACCGCGGGCAAGGCGCCGCTGAAAAGTTCGCCGATTGCATTGATGCTGCGCGAGCATGCCGCGTTGTGGCGGGTCGCCGCGGATGCCGACACGTCGCAGCTCACCTCCGAGGCGGGCGCAGTGCTCGATGCGATGCGCGCGCGCGGCGCGCTGTTTTTCCACGAGATGGTTACGGCAACGCGGCTGTTGCCGACGCTCGTGGAGCGCGCGCTGGGGGAACTGGCTGGCGCGGGCCTCGTGACCGCCGACAGTTTCAGCGGCTTGCGCGCGTTGTTGCTGCCGCCGGAAAAGCGCAAGAGTCTCGGCGGGAGCGGTCGCCGCGTCGCGGCCTACGGCGTCGACACGGCGGGCCGGTGGGCGCTTTTAACACGCGAAAGCGTCGCCGGTGACAGCGTCGAGGCGGCAGACCGTGTCGAACCGATTGCGCGCGCGCTGCTCGCACGTTACGGCGTCGTGTTTCGCTCGCTGCTCGCGCGCGAATCGCGCCTGCCGCCGTGGCGCGAACTCGTGATGGTGTATCGCAGGCTCGAAGCGCGCGGCGAAATCCGCGGCGGCCGCTTCGTGGCGGGTTTTGGCGGCGAGCAGTTCGCGGCGGCCGACGCGGTCGGGCGGCTGCGCGCGGTGCGCAAGCTCGAACACGCCGGTGCGCTGATTGCTCTGAGCGGCGCCGATCCGTTGAATCTCGTCGGCATCCTGACGCCGGAGGCACGCGTCGCCGCGATTGCGCGCAATCGCGTGCTGTTCCGCGACGGGGTGGCGATCGCCGCGCTCGAAGGCGGCGAAGTGCGCCGTCTCGCCGCATCGGAAATCAGCGACGACACCTTGCGCAGTTTGATGTTGCGCCGCTCCGTTACGCAGAATCCGCGGCCGTGGTTGAGGACCGAGACGCAGCGCGAGCGTTTATTGCGCAGCCGCGCGGCGGCGCTGGCAGAGGGCGCGGCGAAAACGCACTAAGGTTACGACCCCCAGCGCTCGATGCGCCCGCCGTCGACCCTTACGCGGTCGCCGACCTGCAGGTCGGACACGCCGTCCTTGTTCACGACCTTGAAATCGCCGTCATCCATGCGCACGGTGAATTCGTAACGCGTGCTGCTGATGCGGTTCTGCCATTCGCGGTTGCCGACCGAGCCCGCAAACCCGTCGCCCCTTTTGCTGCCGGGCCCCGTCGGAATATAAAGCACGAGCCCGACCGGTGAATCGGGCCCGAGCCCCGGGGTGGTTCCCTCGCGCTGCTGCTGGACCTCGCGGATCGAATTGACGACGCCGCACTGGCGGCAGCGCATGACGACGCTGTTGACGCCGCCGTCGGGGACAGGTGTCGTGCCGGCCGGCTGCGCGTACGCCGGCGGCAGGGCCGCCAGCGACAGCAGTGCGGCGGCGATACGGGGGCGCGCCACGCCGCTTACTCCGGAATCTGTTGCAGGTAGTACAGCGCGGAGAGCAGCAGGCTCGGCTGCCCGAACTGGCCGAGCCAGTGATCGTAGACGCGTGAGATCTCGCCCGAGCGGAACACTTCCGCGAGACTGCGATTGACCGCGAGCCGGAAGCGCGCGTCGTCGCGCGGCAGCGCCAGTGCGTAAGGCTCGATCGAGAAATCCTCGTCCATGAGGCGCAGCGGCTTGTTCGACTTCAGCGACGTGAACGAGTTGAGAAGCAGGAAGCGGTCGGAGGCGAACGCATCCGCGCGGCCCTCCGCGAGCATCGCGAAGCCCTGTTCGCGGCTGTCCACCTTGATGACCTCGGCCTGCACTTTGTCCCTGGCGAGCGCCGCGGCGAGCGCGCGTTCCGTCGTGGTGTCGCGGATCACCGAAATGCGTTTGCCGCCGGCGTCGGTGATGCGCTTGATGCCGGAGTCGGCCGTCGCGAGCAGGCTCGCGCCGTCGATGAAAGTCATCAGGCTGAAGTCGACGAGTTGCTGGCGCGAGAACGACCAGCTCGTGGTGCCGCACTCGATGTCGATGCGTCCGGCGCGCACCGCTTCGATGCGGTCGCCGGGACCGAGCTCGACCCAGCTGGTCTTGAGTTGCGTGAGCCCGAGTTCGCGCTGGACGCCGGCGGCGATGCGCTGGCACAAGTCCACCGAATAGCCATGCGGCGATTTGTCCGGGCCCGCGAACGAAAACGGCGCGGAAGCCGCGAAGTAGCCCAGGCGGATTTCGCCGGTCGCCTTGATGCGGGCGAGCGTGTCGGCCGCGCCGGCGTGGCCGCAGCAGATGAACTGCGCGAGCAGCGTGATGACGAACACGAATCTCATTGCTGAATTCTCCCTCTGTGGATGCGGCCTGCGATGCCGCCGAGATTACCGCAAATTCTGCGTGCGCGGGATTTCGCGGCCGGCGCGGGCATTATAAACGCCGCGCGTACGCGGGCGCCGTCCGCGCGCGGCGGCGGATACGACGATTCCTCGGGGAAATTACGCCGGCGCCTTGAGTGAAAAGCTAGCCGTGCTCGCGGGACGTGCCTTCCTTCCACGCGCAGTCTGCGCAGTATTCGGGACCGGGGCACCGGCCTTGCCGGCGCGGCAGGCAATCGCCGTGGGCATCGCGATGACGCAGGGCGCTGGCGAGCGAAGCATAATCGGTGCGCAGCGCCTCCGGGGTCGCCCAACCCGGGAGAAATTTGAACAGCCACATGATGAACTCCTTGCCGCAGATGAACGTACGCGATTCTTGCGCGGCCCGCAGGGCGGCGGTTTGATCAGGATCAATGCGGTCGCCGGTCGCCGCCGCTGTCACGCCGCCGCGACCGGCAGACTGAAGTAAAAGGTCGCGCCCTGGTCCACCTTGCCGTCGGCCCAGGCGCGGCCGCCGTGCCGGCCGACCACGCGCTGGATGATCGCCAGCCCGACGCCGGTGCCCGGGAATTCCTCGGCGCGATGCAACCGCTGGAACACGCCGAAGAGCTTGTTGTAGTACACCATGTTGAAGCCGACGCCGTTGTCCTTCACGCTGTAAATGGTTTCGCCCGCATCGATGCTGCCCGCAACGTCGATGCGCGGCTTGTCGCGCGCGCCCGAAAACTTGATCGCGTTCGACAGCAGGTTGATCCAGACCTGTTTCAGCAGCGCGCGATCGCCCCACGCCGGCGGCAAATTCGCCACCTCGATAGTCGACGACATGCCTTCGCCGGTGGCGCGGACCTCCCATAGCGCTTCCTGGACCAGCCGGTTCATGTCGACGCGGGCGGCGACGATTTCGCGGCGGCCCAGCCGGGAGAATTCGAGCAGGTCGTCGATCAGCAATGCCATCTTGTGGACGTTCCGGTGGACGACGCCGAAGAGGCGGCGTCCTTCCGCGTCGAGCTTCGACGCGTAGCCGTCCTCGATCAATTTCGCGTAACCGTCGATTGCGCGCAGCGGCGCGCGCAGATCGTGCGACACCGAGTAGCTGAAGCCCTCGAGGTCCTTGTTGGTGGCTTCCAGCAGCTCGGCGCGCTCTGCGAGCTTCGCGTTCAGCGCCCGGATCTCGTTTTCCGCGAGCCGGCGCTCGGTGATGTCCCGCCATACCACCACGGCCTGGTTGATCACGCCGTCGCTGCGGATCGGCCGCGCGGTGCCGCTGATCCAGCGACCTTCGGGAAACCGCCGATTGCGCACGAACATCTCCTCGTCGTCGACGTTTTCCCCGTTGAGCGCGCGGCTGATGAACAGGCGCTCGGTCGGGAACGGCGTGACCATGTCGGGTTCATAGCGGCCTTCGACGGCGGCCCAGTTCGCCGGCGGCGCTTCGTCCGGCGCCAAGCCGATGATGCGTTTTGCCACCGGGTTCATCAGTTGCACGCGCATGTCGCGGTCGGCCACCGTCACGCCGTCGCCGAGGCTGTCGAGTATCGATTGCAGGACCGTCGCCTGGCGCAGCAGCGCCGCTTCCGACTGCCCGCGTTCAAACGCCACGCGCGCTGCATAGTGCGCGACGACCACGACGAGCAGAAAAATCAGCATGTACGCGAGCAATATTCGCCGCAGCTGGTCGCCGCGCGCGGCGAACACTGTGGCGGCGGGCTGTTCGAGCACCACGCCCCATTCGTACTTGGCGACCGGCTCGTAGGCCACGACGCGCTTTTCGCCGCCGCCCGGATTGTCGATCACGTCGACGCCGCGTTTGCCGTGCAGGATGCGCTGGACTTCGGGCACACCCGAATAATCGACGAGCTGGCCTTGCGGCTGGAATTTGGGATGCGAAGCGAGCACCGCGCGCCGGTCCACCACGTACAGCAGTCCGCCCGGTCCGGCGTCGACGCCCGCGATCCAGTCGAAAAACCGGTCCAGGCGAACCTGCAGCACCATGATCCCGCGCATTTCACCCGTGGCGGTTTTGATCGGAACCGCGGCGACGAACACGTTCGTCTGCGGCGGTGCGGAACGCATGTAGATTTGCGAGATGTACGGCCGGCTCGTGCTCATGACCACGCGGTACCAGTCCCGGTGTGAGAAATTGCCGCCGCTGACGGCGGGGGAGGCGGGAACATCCGCCACCAGCGTGCCTTTGAGATCGTTCAGCGTGATCCGGTCGATGAACGGAAAATCCTCCGGCACCCCGCGCAGAATCTTGATCGCCTCGGTCCAGTTGCCGGCTTCGACCAGTTCGCGGAACCGGACGCGCGAAGCGAGCGACACGCCGACATCGACGAGCCGGTCGAATTTCTCCGCGAGCAGGTTGGCCGCGAGATAAGACAGCGCCGACCGGCGCGACAGCGCGGACTGCGTAAGTTCGAGGTCGATCGTGCGGTAGCTGAACACGCCGGTGGCGATGATGGTCGCGGCACCCACCACCAGGAGTACCGCCAGTTCCCAGCGCAGGTAGCCCCAGGGCGCGAGATGTTTCACCGGTCCGCCCGGGAGGCGGCATGCGCGGGCGGAGGGTACAAGTGCAACCGGTTCGGATGAATGCTCGGGCTCCCGCGGGCGTTGCGCGCCCGCCACCGGACGCAAGGGCGCCGCTCATTTCTTGACCTAACACAAGTTTTGCGGCTACCCCCAAGTTATACACCGTTGCGTGCGGTGAAAATGTCGGAAAAGCGGCAGCAATGCATGTAAGAAGTTTTCTTACAAAAAAACGGGCCGCTTTCAAGCGAACCGCGCGCGGCACCAGCGCGCAAGGGCGAGCGCTTCCGCGCACGCGTGTTGATCTACGGCGACTGCGTGTCAGTTGCCGCCGAGTTTGGCGTCCTTGACCACGCGCGACCACTTGGCGATTTCGGCGCGCACGAACGCTCCGAACTGCGCGGGGCCCTGGCTGATCGGCGTGACTCCCGATTCGGCGAGACGCGCCGCCGTTTCCGGCGCTTGCAGCGCTTTCGCGAATGCGCCGTGCAGCACCGCAATCACATTGTCCGGAGTGCGTGCGGGCACGAGCACTCCGTACCACGTGCCGCTTTCGATGCCTTTGAGTCCCGCTTCCGCCATCGTCGGGACGTCGGGCAATACGGACGAACGCCGCGCGCTGGTCACGCCGAGCGCGCGCAGGCGGCCCGATTTGATATGCGCCACCACGTCGAGCGGCCCGGTGAAGATCATGTCGACATGCCCGCCCAATAGATCGATGATGGCCGGACCGGTGCTCTTGTACGGCACGTGGATCATTTTGACGCCGGCGATGATCGAAAAGAGTTCGCCGGTCAAATGCGGAGAGCTGCCCGTGCTGCCGGAAGCAAAAGTCAGCACGCCCGGTTTCGATTTGGCCAGGACGACGAGTTCCGCGACCGTGCGCACCGGTGTCGCCGCGTTGACGACGAAAATATTCGGTTGCGAGGCGAGCAGCGTCACCGGCGCGAAGTCGCGCTCCGTGTCGTAGGGCAGTTTGCCGATGAGGCTCGGATTGACCGTGTGCGTGGTGGTGATCAGGAGAACGGTATAACCGTCAGGCGACGACTGGGCCGCGATTTCGCTGCCGATCACGCCGCTGCCGCCGGGGCGGTTGTCGATGACGAAGGATTGCCCGAGCGCGCTGCCGGTCGCGGGTTGCATCAGGCGGCCGATGCCATCCGCACCGCCACCCGGCGCGAACGGCACGATGCAGCGCACCGGCTTCACCGGGAACGCTGCAACGTCAGCCGCCGATGCAAATGAGGAAAACAGCACGAGCGCGCACGCACCGGAACGCAAGATTGTCGACATGGCGAATATGTTACCGTACGATCATCCCGCTTATTTCTTTCAAGGTTTGAGTTGATGAACACCGACATGCAAAGTTTTGTCGCGAGCGACGGCTTGACGCTGCGCTACGTGATCGATGATTACACCGACCCGTGGCGCACGCCGGACACACTGGTGATGGTGCACGCCGCGATGGGCAGCTCGCGGCGTTTCTACGCGTGGGTGCCGCATCTCGCGCGCAATTTCCGCGTCGTGCGCCTCGATCAACGCGGCCACGGGCAGTCCGGCATCCCGACCGCGGAGCAGATGACGTTCAAGCGGCTTGGCAAGGACGTCGTCGAATTGCTCGATCACCTGGGGCTCGCGTCGGCGCATCTCGCCGGCTCGTCGGCCGGCGGCATCGTGTCGCAAAGCGTCGCGATCGACTATCCCGCGCGCGTGAAAACACTCGCGAGTTTCGCTGCACCTCCCGGCATGAAAATGGGCCGCCAGGATTACAACAGCTGGCTTGCGAAGATCGGCGATAAAGGGCTCGCCGCGTTCCTGCGCGAAACCATCGCCGACCGCATGGACTTGTCGCAGGTCGAGCCGGGTTTCGTCGACTGGTTCATCGAGGAGTCCGCGCGCAACAAGGTCGAATCGCTCGCGCGTTTCGTGCCCACCGTGGCGGTCGTCGATCACACCGCCGAACTGCACAAGATCCGGTGCCCGACGCTGATCGTCGCGCCGGGCGGCGACCCGATCCACCTGATCGACGAATACGAATTGCTGCGCGAAGAAATAAAGCAGTGCGAATTCGTCGTCTACGAAAACCTGCCGCACAACATCACCGACACGGTGCCGGACCGCTGCGCGAAGGAGCTGCTGCGCTTTCTTAAAGCGCACGCTGCGGCGTAATGCCGCGGCTACTCGGCCTTGATGTTCGCGTCCTTTGCGAGCTTTGAGTACCGCGCGGCTTCCGATTTGACGTAAGCCGCGAACTCGTCGGGCGACGGGCTCGCGATGAGCTCGATGCCCTGGTCGAGGAAACGCTTGTGCAGGTCCGGCGTGCCGGCGATTTTCGTCACTTCCGCGTGCAGCCGGGCGAGTATTTCCTTCGGCGTCCCGGCCGGCGCGAGCAGCACGTTCACCGTGTAGTCTTCATAGCCGGGAAGGCCGGATTCGTCGATGGTCGGCAGGTCGGGGAACAGTTGCGAGCGCTTCTTCGAGGTGATGCCGAGCGGCCGCAGTTTGCCCGCCCTGATGTACGGCGCCGAGGTGCCGACCTGGTCGAACATCATCGCGACCTGGCCGCCGATGACTTCGACGATGGACTGCGCGTTGCCTTTGTACTGGATGGCCAGCATCTTGATGCCTGCCTGCCGCGCGAACAATTCCCCCGCGATGTGGCCCGTGGAACCGACGCCCGATGCGGCATAGGTGATCTCGCCGGGCCGCGCCCTGGCGAGCGCGATGAATTCCTTGACCGAGCGCGCCGGCAGATTGGGGCTCACGTCGAGCACCATGGGCACGCGGCAGGTCAGGCTGATGCCGGCGAAGTCCTTGACGGGATCGTAGCCGGGCTCTTTTACCACCGCGGGCGCCGACAGGAAGGTCGTCGACGTCGCGAGCAAGGTGTAGCCGTCAGGCGGCGACTTCGCAACGACTTGCGTGCCGACCAGGCTGCTCGCGCTCGGCCGGTTCTCGACGATCACCTGCTGGCCCATCGATTCCGTCATGCGCTGCGCCAGCGTGCGCGCGACGATGTCGACGGTGCCGCCCGCCGCCACCGGCACGACGAACTTGACGACGTGGTTGGGATACGCGGCGGGCTGGCCCGGCGCCGCCGTCGAGATAAGCGCGGATACGATGGTCGCGGCTGCGCATGTCGTTGTCTTCATCACGCCTCCCGAACGATCAAAACCACATGCGCTGAAATACTTTGTCCTTGTCTATTAACAAATGCTTCAATCCAGCCAGCGCGTGCAGCACGATGACCGTCACGAAAACCACGACCAGCGCTTCGTGTATCGTGAAAAACAGTTTGGACAAATTGCGGTCGGGCCCGCTCCAGAACGGCAGCAGGTAGCCGAAAAAAGCGGCGCCGCTCTTGTTGTACGAAGCGCCGAGAAAGCCGGTGAGCGGCATCACGACCATGCACGCGTACAGCAGCCAGTGCGCCGCGATTGAAAGTTTTTTCTCCCACAGCGGCACGGCGGCGGGCAGTTCTTCGGGCCGGTGCAGCGCGCGCCACAGGATGCGCAGCACGACGAGGCCGCCGACGGTCAGGCCGAGCGAGCGGTGCAGATTGAAATACCAGTCGCTGCCCGGCTGTTTTTCGATTTCCATCATGTACCAGCCGAGGCAGAACAGCGTCACGATCATCAGCCCGACGAGCCAGTGCAGAATCACCGCGGGCGGGCTGTACTTCCAATGCATTTCCGCTGTCGCGGGACTGGCGGCTGGTTCAGCCATTGCGGTTCTCCTCGTCGGGTATAAGGCGATTGTACTAAAGACAACACCTCGACGGGGCCGGATTCCGCCGGTCAGCGCAGAATAGTTGCGGTCACGAACTCCATTGATACGGATAATCCATCTGCGCGGCCACGCGTGCGCGCGCATCGGCGCCCGCCAGCCGCTGGACGACGTGCAGGCCCATATCGAGAGCGGAAGAAACGCCGCGCGCGGTGATGATGTCGCCTTCGTCGACGACGCGTTCCCTGACCACCGCTGCGCAATAAGGCTCAAGTTCCTTATAGGCGCTCGGATGCGTGGTTGCGCGCCGGCCCCGCAGAAAACCGGCGGACCCGAGCAGCAGGGCGCCGGTGCACACCGAAATTTTCAGCGGCACGGCGCGCGCGGTTTTCAGCCACGCCATGAATGTTTCGTCGTGCTGAAGCCTGCGCGTGCCGAATCCGCCGGGCACGACCAGCATGTCGTACGCGGCGAGCGATCCGGCAACGGTATCGGCCTCCATCCGCAGGCCGCGATCGTCCACGACCTCGCGCGTCATCGAGCAGACGCGCCACTCGAAGCCGTCCATGATGTTCATCGACTTGAGCCGCGTGATCGGATCGTAAAAGCCGATGAAATCCAGCGCCGTCATGCCGTCGAATACGATGAATGCAGCTTTCATGACTTTTTTCTCCGTTCTTCCCGCCAGGTTCCGAAAAAAATGCAGGCAGCAAGCCACGATTATCCACCCGGACCCGGCGGGGGTTACCTTTTTTCCGGCGGGATATTTCTGAGCGCGGCCGCAAACCTCGCGTGCGCCGCGGGATCGACCGGCCGGTGCCTGATCCGGGTGCTCGCGGGGTCCTTGCAGGAGTGTCCAACATAGTAAAACACGTGTGCGTTGCAGCCAGAATTGGTGATGGCAAGGCGCCCGGTGAAGGCAATAGTGGTTCTATTGCCAAGACGAGCAACGCGGCGTCGCGTGTAGGGCGGAGCAGGTTCCAAGCGCTGTGTGCTTGGATGCGACCCCGGAGCGCGACACTCGGCGCACCTAATCCACGCGACTCATGCGCACCTCCACGGTCACATCCCCGCAAGCGGGGCCCCTGCTCCACGCTACGGTGCGCCGCCGATTCTGGCTGCAACCCTTCGGGCTGGCACGAGTTTTGGCCCATAACTTTGTCGCAAGCCACTTACTTAGAATGACTAAGTCGCGTGTCTTGCTTCGCGTTCTGAGCCAAAATCGTGACAGCGCATCGCGCGTTTTGCTATGTTGGGCACTCCAAAAGTTGTCGTCCTTCCAGTTGGCCGCCGGCCTGACGGGCCGCGCCACGAAACCGCCGCCGCAGTTCGGGCAGACGTTGTGCAGCACGTCGTCGACGCAGGCGGCGCAAAACGTGCACTCGTAAGCGCAGATGCGCGCTTCCGGCGAGGCCGGCGGCAGCGCCTTGTTGCAGTGTTCGCAGGTCGGGCGCAGTTCGAGCATCGTCATCCTTTCTATGTGCGGGTGTGGCGTTGCCGCGAAGACGTGTTCTTCCCCGGCGTCCTCGCGGCAAATGCATTATTCCGGCAGCGTGATTCCCGAGCCGCCCATTTCTTTCGGCATGTCTTTCATTTTCGGCAATCCGTCTTTCATCCGCAGCTTCGTTTCCTGGTAGTTGACGTGGACGCCGGCGCGGTACGGAAATTCCGGAATCACCGCCGCATACACGTCGATGACCCCGAGGCCTGGATGCTCGGTGTAGATGTGGCCGCCACACTTCGTGCACCACTTGCGGTTGCTTTTCGGCGTCTTGTTGTAGGTGCCGATGTGGTCGGCGCCGCGCGTGACCTTCACGCCGTCGGGATTCCACAAGGTGAACGTGTTGACCGGGGCGGCCGCCCAGCTCCGGCATGATTCGCAATGGCAATAACCCATGCCGGCCGGCTCGCCGCTGACCGTGAATTGAACCGCGCCGCAAAAGCAGCTGCCTTGGTAAGTTTTTTCATTGCCCATGTTGCATCTCCGTCGTTGTTGCATTGTCCGCGGCGCAAGGTGTGCCGCGGTTTGCTGCTGCTGGATTGATGGCCGTAAGGGTGGCCGTCATTTGCGCCACATCAACCATTGATCGATGATCGCGCGCTCGACGCCGCGAGTCGCGCGCTGCGTTCGCCGCTGCTGCGGCAGATATGCGTCGGGACAGGTCCTGGGCGCGCCGAGCGTGCGCAACGCCGCGAATGCGTCGCCGATGGCGGTTGCGATCGCGCCGGCCCACGTTGAGGCCATTCCCGGCGTTTTCGCGCCGAGAACGATGAGGATGCGCCGTCCGTCCGCCTGCACTTTTTCGATCGCGTCCGGCCGCGCGCGTCCAGCGACTGTCTCGACGACCAGGCGCGCCGCCCGCGCGGCGGACGCGATCGCCGTGCCCGCGCAGGCGAGATCGATCTCGTCGCCGGGCCGCAGCACGCGGTCGGCGGAACTGCCGGCCTCCGTTATCCAGAGTATCCCGCTCAGCGCGCGCACACGCAGGCCCGGGCCGTTGCGTATCGCGAGAAACTCATCGCGTTCGAGGGCGATCAATTTTCCGGTGCCCAGCGGGGGCGCCTTCCAGGCCACCGCGGGCGATCTGACTTTCATGCGCTACTCCTTGATGATGATGCGTGTTCATCCAATTCACAGTTCAACTGACCGGTCGCGCCGTGTCGAATTGCGGGCCGGCCGCAAAGCCGCGCCCGCTTGCGATCACTTGCGATCGATCACGACTTCGAGATACTCGCTCGGCACAACCAGCGACGAGGGGCCCGCGACGTTGTAACGGTTCAGGAGCTCGGTGATGTCCCGCGTGAGCGCGTCCTGTCCGATCGGGTTCAGCGCGGCGAACGCTTTGTGCGTCGGGCCGTAGAAGTCGCGGAAGATCTGGATCCAGTGCGCCGCCGAGCGGAAGCGGAAGTTGAAATGCCTGCGCGTCGTGCGGATCGCAGTCGCCTGGGTGCCGAAAAGCTCGCTGATGTGGGCTTCGGTGCCCCACAACGCGGGCGACTTGAGTCCCGCCGGCGGCGGCGTATAGCGGCCGATGACTTTGAACAACTGGCCGATGAAGCCCTCGGGCGTCCAGTTCGCGAGGCCGATGCGGCCGCCGCTGTGCACCACGCGCAGCATCTCGCGCGCGGGCTTCGTGTGGTCCGGCGTGAACATTGCGCCGAACGTGGACAGCACGACGTCGAACATGCCGCCGTTGAATGGCAGGTTTTCCGCATCGGCGACCTCGAATTTCACCGGCAGGCCTTCGGTGGCCGCGCGCACGCGGCCTTTGTCGAGCAGTTCCGGCACGTAGTCGGTCGACGTGACTTCCGCGAAGCGGCGCGCGGCGGCAAGGGTCGCATTGCCGTTGCCGGCGGCGACGTCGAGCACGCGCTGGCCGGCGCGGATGTCGACCGCTTCGGCGAGCGATTCGCCGACGATCTGCAGCGTAACGCCGATGATCGCGAAATCGCCGCTGGCCCAGGTGGCCTGCTGGCGTTGCTTGATCGCCGCGAAATCCGGTGCGGCGGAGGCGGTTGCGGTCTGCTGCGAAGGATTGCGTGCGGTAACTGTGTTCATTTGCGGTTCCTTTAAAAATTTGACTGATCGTCGAGGCTACTTACGTTGTCCGGATCGAAACGGTTACACCAGCGCAACTTTTTATTACCCGTCATGCCTGCGCGGTTATGTAAACGATGTGAACGTGCAACGTGCCGGCGAGGATTGGCAGTATCCGCGAACACCCCGGCGCGCGACATGACCGATCCTCCGGCGTTTTTGCGCGAACCGCCGGAATTGCAGATAATTTGCCGCTATGGACGCGTTATCCGACGTATTGCACGTGCTGCGCCTGTCGGGCGCCGTGTTTCTCGACGCCGAATTCACGGCGCCGTGGTGCGTGACTTCCCAATCCGGGCATCCGTCGACGGGCCTGCTCGGCGACAGCGAGCACATCGTGTTTTTTCACTGGCTGATCGCGGGCCGCTGCAAAGCGCGCCTCGCGGCGGGCGGCGACACGTTCGAAATCGCGGCGGGCGATCTCCTGCTGATGCCCAACGACGAGGCGCATCTGATGGGCAGCGATCTGCAGATCGAGCCGATTCCGGCCGATTACCTCGTCAAGCCGGGTGCTGACGGCGGGCTGTTGCGCATCGAGCATGGCGGCGGCGGCGAGACCACGCGCTTCGTGTGCGGGTTTCTCGCGTGCGACAAGCGGCTCTCGCGCCCGGTACTCGAGGCGCTGCCCGGCATGCTGCGCGTGCCGTTCGGCGACGATCCCGCGGCGGCGTGGCTGAAGAGCCTCTTGCATTTGGGCGCGCAGGAAACGATGGCGCGCCGGCCCGGCAGCGACACGGTGCTTGCGAAACTCTCGGAGCTCTTGTTCGTCGAGGCGATCCGCCGCTACAGCGAGACGATGCCGGCCGGGCAGACGGGCTGGCTGGCGGGACTGCGCGACCGCTTCGTGGGCAGGGTGTTGACGCTCATGCATCAGAAACCCGGACACGAGTGGACCGTGGATGCACTCGCGAATGAAGCGGGCTTGTCGCGCTCGGCGCTCGCGCAGCGCTTCACCGAATTGATCGGCCAGCCGCCGATGCAATACCTGACGCGCTGGCGCCTGACCGTCGCCGCGCAACGCCTGCGCACCGACGGCGCGAGCCTCGCCGCCGTCGCCGAACAAATCGGCTACGAATCGGAAGCCGCGTTTAACCGCGCGTTCAAACGCGAGTTTGGCGTGCCGCCGGCGACATGGCGGAGGACTCTTGGCGCAAGCGCGCCGGCGTGACTCATCCTGTGAATGAACCGGCGCCCGCGAAGGCGCGCACGCCATGATGCGCGCGCTCGCGGCGGGCGGCGGATTCGTTGCGGGCTATTTCATTCCGACGCTGGCATTCATCGCGGTCTATTATCTCGGCCGCGCCCCGTCCGCGAGCGGACACGCCTCCACAGTCGGCGATACGCTCATGGTGATGTATCTCGCCGCCGCCTACGCGCTGGCGGGCGGCATTGCGTACACCGCGATTGCCTCGGCATCGCGCAACTGGCGGCAGCGTCCCGCGCGTCAGGCGGCGGCGATCAGCGCGGCGGTCGGCGTGGCGGGGCAAATTCTGAACTGGACCGGTCTTTCGATCGTCGCGCTGCTGCCGCTCGTGCACGTGCTGCCGCGCAACGTGACCACGGTGCTCGGCATCGCGATGCCCGGCGTCGTCTGCGGTGTCGCCGTACTGATCTGGTCGGCGGCGCGGCCGGCCGGGACGCCGGTAGCGGGACCCGGCGCGGATCGCGGAAGTTGAAGCCGATTTGCCGTAATCCGCCGCGCCTGCCGATAAGTCATTTATGTGACAGCCGCGAA
>Ga0265314_10001488_pt1 | contig 26064 bp, 23 predicted proteins | sample 4126metaG_FD_203106 | JGI IMG/M metagenome (GOLD analysis project Ga0265314, IMG submission 203106) | Rhizosphere microbial communities from Carex aquatilis grown in University of Washington, Seatle, WA, United States - 4-1-26 metaG | ecosystem: Host-associated > Plants > Roots > Rhizosphere >... | reverse complement strand
TCATCCTCCCGCACCGCTCGATAAAGCGCCGCCACCGAATCCATCCCGCCCGAACAAAGCACAACGACTTTCATCCGCGCACTCTGACGTCGCGCCGTCCTCGACGCAAAACCGTTCTCGTTCTCGCAGTCGTTCTCCCTTTTCTTGGTTCCGATGAAATAAAAAGAGAAAGCGCGATGCTCATTCTCCACGACCCCCAGTGCGCCGACTACGGCTCCTCGATGCGCCCGGAACAACCCGCGCGCATCACCAAATCCGTTGCCCACCTCCGCGCCGCGCATCCCGATTGGGAATGGCGCGTGCCCACCACCGCGCCCGAGGCAGCGCTCCTCCTCGCGCACACGCCCGCGCACCTGCGCCGCCTCACGCACGCCCCCGACTTCGACGCCGACACGCCGTTCTTCGAAAACATTTCCGATCACGCCCGCCGCTCCGCCGGCGCCGCGCTCGTCGCCGCCGAATTCGCGCTCGCGTCGCGCTCGCCCGTTTTTTCGCTCATGCGACCACCCGGCCATCACGCGACCACCGATCAGGCGATGGGGTTTTGTTACCTCAACCAAATCGCCATCGCCGCACTGCACGCTCGCGCAAATCTTCCCGCCGCTCGCGTCGCCGTCTGGGATTTCGACGCGCACCACGGCAACGGCACCGAGGCAATTCTCGACCATCGCGCCGGCATCCTCTTCGCCTCCGTCCATCAATTTCCCGGCTATCCCGGCACCGGCACGCGCTCCTTCGACAACTGCCGCAACTGGCCCGTCGCCCCGCACACGCCGCGCGTTGAACACATGGCCGCGCTCCGCGCCTCGCTCGACGCCGTCGTCGCCTTCGCGCCCGATCTCATCCTCGTCTCCGCCGGCTTCGACGCCTACGCGCGTGACCCGATCACCGCGATGACCCTCACGCTCGCCGACTTCGCCACGCTCGGCCGCTGGCTCCGCGAAACCGACCGCCCCGCCGCCGCCATCCTCGAGGGTGGCTACAGCGCCGACCTCCCTGTGTTGATCGACGCCTTCCTTTCCGCGTGGGAAAAATGACCCGCCGACTCGCATGATTTCGCGCTTCCTTCCGCAACCCGTCCGCCGTTTCCTAGGAATCAAAGTGACCTCCCGCCCGCCCGCCTACCGTCTCATCGACCAACCCGGCCAACTCGCACCGCTCCTCTCCGCCCTCGATCGCGTGGACGAAGTCTCCCTCGATACCGAGGCGGACAACATGTTCCACTACCGCACGCGGGTCTGCCTGCTGCAATTCCTCGTGGGCGACGAAATCTTCCTCGTCGATGCGCTCGCCGCGCTCCCGCTCGAAGGCCTCTGGTCCCGCCTCGCGCAGAAACACCTTATCATGCACGGCAGCGACTTCGACCTGCGGCTGCTGCACGATTTCTGCCGCTTCCGTCCCAAAAGCATCTTCGACACGATGCTCGCCGCCCAGCTTATCAACCGCCCGCGCATCGGCCTCGCCGCGCTCCTCGAGGATCACTTCGGCGTCAAACTCTCGAAGGATTCCCAGAAAGCCAACTGGTCGAAACGCCCGCTCACCCAAAAGATGCTCGATTACGCCGCGCTCGACGTCTTTCACCTGCCCGATCTTCGCGACATCCTCACCCGCGAACTCGCCAAGCTCGGCCGTCTCGAATGGCTCGACCAGCAGTGCCGCGCGCAAATCGACTCCGGCGCGACCGGCTTCGCCCCGCCGGACGAGAACGACTGGCGCATCGGCCGCAGCGAACGCCTCCGCGGCGCCGGCCTCGGCGTGCTCCACGCCGTCTGGCACTGGCGCCAGCAGACCGCCGAGCGCCTCGATGTTCCGCCCTTCAAGGTCTGCAACACCGACCTTCTCCTGAAACTCGCCTACGCCGCCGAAGACGGCGAACCCGAGACTGCGATCCTCGCCGCCGTCAACCTCGGCCGCCGCCACGACCGCCTCGCGCCATCGCTCACCGCCGCCGTCCGCGCCGGCCTCGCCCGCGATCCGAAAACCCTCCCGCGCCGCCGCGGGCGCGACCCGAATCACGTCTCGCTCACGCAAGCCGAGGTCGAACGCCTCGACCGCATCAAGGACGACCGCGACCGCATCGCCGCCAAGCTCCAGCTCGAGCCCACGCTCATCGCGAACCGCTCCCACCTCGCCCAACTCGCCCGCGCCCCGCAACTCCTCGACGAGTTGCTGCTTCCCTGGCAAGCCGACCTGCTCCGCGACTGTCCATCGTTGAAAGAAACCTGATCCCGCGCTCGCGCTCCAGCGTGTGACGCCGATGCCTTCGCCCGCCCCTGCCGATTTTTCAGCTCTCGCCGGCACGCTCGAAGGCGAATTGCACACCGGCCGGACTTTGCGGCTGCTTTACGCGACCGACGCGTCGGAGTATCAGGAAATTCCCGTCGCCGTCGCGCTGCCGCGCAGCGAGAACGACCTTCGGCTGCTCCTCCGCTTCGCGCGCGAACACGCCGTCGGCGTGATCCCGCGCACCGCCGGCACTTCGCTCGCCGGCCAGGTCGTCGGCGGCGGAATCGTCGTCGATCTCGGCCGGTATCTGAACCGCATCGTCGCGATCGACGCCGCCCGGCGACGCGTGCGCGTGCAACCGGGAGTCGTGCGCAACGAACTGAACCTTGCTCTCCGCCCACACAGCCTGCTCTTCGGACCCGAAACCGCCACCGCCAGCCGCGCGATGATCGGCGGCATGGTCGGCAATAATTCCTGTGGCACCAACTCGATCGTTTACGGCGCGACGCGCGACCACCTCGTCTCGGCGCGCGGTTTTTTGAGCGACGGCACCGAGGCGACCTTCGGTCCTCTCACGCGCGAAGAGTTCGCCGCGAAATGCGCCGGCCCCGACACGCTCGAAACCAAAATCCACCGCGCGATCCGCGCCGTGCTCGGCGACACCGAAAACCGCCGGCTCATCCGCGAACATTTTCCCAAGCCCGCCGTCGTGCGCCGCAACACCGGCTACGCGCTCGACGCGTTGATGGACTGCGCCGCCTTCGATCCGGCATCCGCCACGCCGTTCAACCTCTGCCGCCTCGTCGCCGGCAGCGAGGGCACGCTGTTTCTCGGCGTGGAGTTCGAGCTGAGCTGCGACCCGCCGCCGCCGCCGCCCGGGCTACTCTGCGCGCATTTCGCCAGCGTGCAGGAAGCGCTCCGCGCGATGTTGATCGCACGCCACCACCGGCCGAGCGCGCTCGAAGTCATCGACCGGCACGTGCTCGAATGCACGAAGCAAAACCTCGAGCAGGCCCGCAACCGTTTCTTCCTCGAAGGCGATCCGGGCGCGATCCTCGCCGTCGAAATCCGCCGCGACCGGCGCGCCGACATCGCCGCCGAATTTCGCGCCATCGAGACCGAGCTCCGAGCCGCCCAACTCGGCTACACGTTTCCCTTCTTGTGGGACGACGACGTCAACCGCGTCTGGGATCTGCGTCGCGCCGGCCAGGGCATCATGTCCAATGTCGTCGGCGACGCCAAGCCGCGCGAAAACGTCGAGGACACCGCGGTCGCGCCCGAGGATCTGCCGGATTACATTCGCGAGTTCGATGTGCTGATGCGCGAAAAATATGGCATCGTCTGCGTCTATTACGGTCACGCCGGCGCCGGCGAACTGCACACGCGCCCGCTGTTCAACCTCAAAACGCCCGAGGGCCTGCGGATGTTCCGCGCGATCGCGACCGACGTCGCCGCACTCGTGAAAAAATACCGCGGCTCGCTCAGCGGCGAGCACGGCGACGGCCGGCTGCGCGGCGAGTTCATCCGCTTCATGGTCGGCGACGCGTGCTACGAAATGATGCGCCGTGTGAAATTAGCGTTCGATCCGCACGGCGTGCTCAACCCCGGCAAAATCATCGACACGCCGCCGATGGACACGTCACTGCGCCACGGCCCCGGCGAGCCGACGCCGGACTACGCGACGATTTTCAACTTCAGCGCCACACAAGGCGTCCTGCGCGCCGCGGAAAAGTGCAACGGCTCCGGCGGCTGCCGCAAGTCGCACCTCATGGGCGGCACGATGTGCCCGAGCTACATGGCGACGCGCGACGAAAAAGACACGACGCGCGCCCGCGCGAACATGCTCCGCCACATGCTCACGCACCCGCCCGATCCCGCGCGCCCGTGGGCCAGCGACGAGATCGCGGAGGTGATGGACCTCTGCCTCTCCTGCAAAGGCTGCAAGAGCGAGTGCCCGTCAAACGTCGATCTCGCCCGCCTCAAGGCCGAATGGCAGCAACACTACCACGACGCGCATGGCGCGCCGCTGCGTTCGCGGCTCGTGGCGAATTTCTCCCGGCTCGCCGCAATCGGCAGCCTCGCGCCGTGGCTGCACAACCGCATCGTCACAAATTCCACGACCAGCCGCTGGCTGAAACGGTTCGCCGGCTTCGCCGAGCAACGCAGCCTGCCCGCGCTGCACGCCACCACGCTGCGCCGCTGGCACGCGCGCCACGCCAACCGCGCCGGCCCGTTCGCGAACGGCCGCGTGTTTCTCTTCTGCGACGAGTTCACAAATTATCACGACACCGGCATCGGCATCAAAGCCGTGCGCCTGCTCAACCGGCTCGGCTACGAAGTCGTGATCCCTGAACACGCCGACAGCGGGCGCGCGCAGCTTTCGAAGGGCTTCGTGCGCGCCGCGCAGCAGCTCGCGATCCGCAACGTCGAACTCCTCGCGCCCGTCGTCAGCGCGGACGCGCCGCTCATCGGCATCGAGCCGTCGGCGATCCTCGGTTTCCGCGACGAGTTTCCCGACCTCGTGCCCGCCCGGCTCGCCACCAGCGCGCAAAACCTCGCCCATCACGCGCTGTTGTTCGAGGAATTCGTCGCGCGCGAAATCGACCGCGGCCGGATCGCGCGCGTGTCGTTCACGACTGCGCCGCGCGCGATCAAACTGCACGGCCATTGTCACCAAAAAGCGCTGTCATCGCTCGCGCCGGCGGTGAAGGCGCTGGAGCTGCCGGCGAACTACAAAGTGCAGATCATTCCGTCCGGCTGCTGCGGCATGGCCGGATCGTTCGGCTACGAGGCGGAGCACTTCGCGCTTTCCCAGCAGATCGGCGAACTCGTGTTGTTTCCCGCCGTGCGCGCGACGCCACCGGACACGTTGATCGCCGCGGCCGGCACGAGCTGCCGGCATCAAATCAAGGACGCCACCGGCCGGCGCGCTTGGCATCCGGCCGAAATCCTGCACGACGCCCTCGCGTGAGCGCCGCGCCTTTCCGCCGCATTCGGGTCTTCGTTACGAACGCCGGCCCGGCGACGGCTCGTCGTCCGCTTTGCCTTCGTAGGCGTGAACCGCGCACGCGGAATCGCTCCACAGCGGCAGATTATTTTTCCGCCACACGCGGGTCTCGACGACGTCGGAGCCGACACCCGGTTCATCGCGGATCAGCATCAGCCGGTTCAGCGCCGCATAGGCTACGTCCTCCGACGACACGTGCAGCGATTCGGCGAATCGCGCGATAACATCACTCTCGGCCTGTTCCAAATGAAGTTTGATCGCACTCATGGTGGCCTCCTTTCGATGGCATCAGTCTCCTCCAAAGATATGCTCGCCGCGAGGCCGGACCACCGACCAGCGCCCAAAGCGCGAAGTCAGCGCGCGAACTAATGCCCGCGGCGCTCCGCCGAGCGGGACGTCGCGCGTTTTTTGCCCGACCGCAAGCGATGCGTCGGCGACGCCGGGTCAAGATGGCCTCGACGGAGCGTGGGCCTGCCTCCAACGTCGTGTCATGTATCCGCTCGCCGAAAAATTTCTCAAGGCGTTCATCCCGCTCTTCGTTGCGATCGATCCGATCGGGCTGGCGGCGATTTTCCTGGCCTTGGGCAGCGGCGTGCCGGCGGAGCGGCGGCGCAAGATCGCCAACCAGGCGGCGTGGACCGGGGGCGGCGTCGCGCTGTTGTTTCTCTTGCTCGGGCAGACGATTTTCGCCGCGCTCGGGATCACGACGACCGACTTTCAAGTGGCGGGCGGACTCATTCTTTTCGTCATCGCGGCCCGCGACATCGTCCAGTCCGCCGCCGCCGAGCCGCAGAAACTCGCGGACGATTTCGGCGTCGTGCCGCTCGGCATGCCGTTGATCGCCGGGCCGGCATCGATCACGACGTTGATCCTGCTTGCGCAGACGCTGGGCATTCCGATCACGCTGCTGGCACTGGCGGTGAATCTCGTGCTCGTCGTGCTCGCGTTCGCCTACAGCGCGAAGATCGGCAGTTGGATTGGTGCGACGGGCATGCGCGCGATCTCGAAAATCATCTCGCTGCTCCTCGCCGCGATCGCGGTGAACATGGTCCGGCAGGGTTTGGCGGAGTAGGGCACGCTACCCGCTGAAGCTCGTCAGCAAATCAGCGTAGATTTTTGCGGTGGCCACGAGATCGCGGATACTCGCGCGCTCGTCTACCGCGTGATAATCCTCGCCGCCCGGGCCGTAGCCGATCGTGGGAATTTTGCGGTGCTGCGCAAAAAAGTGCATGTCGTTGAAGCCCGTCGAAACGTTGAAAACCGCCTTCGCACGCCGGACGCGCGTGACGCTCTCCGCCATCGCCGCGAAGAACGGATGCTTCGGCGGCCGGAAACAGGCGAAATTCTCGGAGACCTTCGCGACCGTGATCCGGCAACGCGGGATTTTTTTTGCGGCGGTCGCGAGGAAGGCGCGCAGCTCGCGCTCGGCGGCGGCGTGGTTCTCGATCGCGAGCACGCGCCGATCGATCGAGAAACGCGCCTCGTTTGGCACCGTGTTGATCTTGCCGCCCGGTCCCGACGCGAAAACGCCGCCGACGTTGATCGTCGGCCGCATCGTCGCGCCCGATGGCGTGACAAACGTCCGCCGCGCGAGCTTTCGCTTGTAATCTTCCAGCGCGAGGACGAGCGCGGACATTTTTTCGAGCGCGTTGACGCCGAGTTCCGGCTGCGAGCCGTGCGCCGCGCGACCGTGGACCGTGACCTCAAGCCAGACGACGCCGTTGTGGCCGCAGCATACTTGACCGCCCTCGCCGCCTTCCATGACGATCGCGTAGTCGGGCCGGATCGGCGCGTGATCCACGAGCCAGCCGGCGCCGAGCGCGGAATCGGTTTCCTCGTCGGCGGTGAACGACACTTCGACGTTCATCTTCGGCGCGGTGCCGGTCGCGCGCAGGGCGCGCAACGCGAGCAGCAGGCTCGCCATCGAGCCCTTCATGTCCGACGTGCCGCGACCAAAAATCCAGCCGCGCTCGACCGCGCCGCTGAATGGGCTGCCGTGCCGCCATTTTCCCGAGACGGGCACGACGTCGTAGTGGGCGTTGAAATGGATCGTCTTCTTCGCGCCGCGCACGGCGAGTTTGCCGAGGACGTTGAAGCGCGGAAACACCTGCTGCTCCGGCGGCAAACTGCGGCGCAGCAGTGCACGCGAAATCGTGTAGCGCTTCGTGGCGAGCCCCGCGTTCGTGAGCTCTTTGACGAGGCGTGACGTGATCGCCGCGTAGTTTTCGCCGGGCGGATTGACGGTCGGGATGCCGACGAGTTGCTGCAACGTGACGACCGCGTCAGCGGAGTGGGCGTCGATGTAAGCGAAAGGGGTCATGCGGCGGATTGCGCCATCCTACACGCGACCCGGCGCACGACAAAGCCTAAAGCTCACCGCTCACCCTCGGAAATTCAGCCAGATCAACCGCGCCAGCGTCAGGCTCACCATCGTCAAAAACACCGGGCGGATGAACCGTGCCCCGCGCGTAACGACCAAGCCTGCGCCGATCCGCGCGCCGAGCAACTGCCCCGCCGCCATGATCAGCCCGGCGCGCAGCTCCACGAGGCCCGCGGCGGCGAAAAGCGCGAGCGCGGCGAGATTGCTCGTGGCGTTCATCACTTTCGTGACGCCGGTCGCCTTCGTAAAATTCTGCCCGAGCAGGAGCACGAGCGCGATCGCCCAAAACGATCCCGTTCCCGGTCCAAAAAATCCGTCGTAAAAACCGAGCCCGAGCCCGAACACCGCGAAAAACGCCGCTTCGCCCATCCGCGGCGGATGATCCTCCGTGCCGATCGACGGCCGGAAAAAAGTGTAAAGCAAAATCGCCGCCAGCAGCCACGGCACCAGTCGCGCGAGCAGCCGCGCATCGATCTGCTGCACGGCCAGCGCGCCGGCCACCGCGCCGGCGAACGTCAACACGATGCCGAGCCGGCATTCGCGCAGCCCGACAACCCCGCGCTGCACGTAATGCCACGAGGCAGTGACACTGCCGAACGTGGACTGAAATTTATTCGTGCCGAGCGCAAGCGGCGCCGGCAGTCCGAGGCTGAGCAACACCGGCAGCGCGATCAGCCCGCCGCCGCCCGCGACCGCATCCACCAGCCCGGCGACGAGCCCCGCGGCGAAAAGCACCGGATATTGCCAGGGTGCGAGATGCACCGTCGCAGGATCGCCAAAATGCGTGGAAACGGAAGCGTGGAAAAACGCGGCGCGCCGCCGAGTGTTTCTGCGCTTCCGTTTCGTGCCAGTTGTGTGCTTGGCTCGCCGCCGATGAACGCCGAAGCCGAAAAAATCATCGCTTTGCTCGGCCTCGCGCCGTTGCCCCACGAGGGCGGATTTTTCCGGCGGACGTGGACGAGCCCGACGACGCTACCGGACGGCCGCGCGGCGGGCTCGGCGATTTATTTCCTGCTGACGCCGGGCGATTTTTCGGCGCTGCACCGGCTGCAAACGGACGAGGCGTGGTTTTTTCATGCGGGCGATCCCGTCGAACACGTGCAACTCATTCCCGACGGGCGCACGACGCGCGTCGCGCTTCTCGGCTCCGATCCGCTCGCCGGATTCGTGCCGCAACTCATCGTGCCCGCGGGCGTGTGGCAGGGCGCCCGGCTCGCGCCGCCGAACGGCGCACAGCCGATGCACGATTGGGCGCTCGTCAGCAGCACCATGGCGCCGGCCTGGGACGAGCGCGAGTTCGAGCTGGGCGGGCGCGCAGAACTGTTGTGCGAATTTCCCGAGGCAGCGGATTTGATTCGCGCGCTGACGAGATGACTTTTGACAGCGCGGCGGCGGTGGCCCACCGTCGCGTTCCCACCATGCCCCTGGCCGATCTGCGCAAAGACTATTCGCTCGCCGGACTCGCCGAGAAAGACCTCGCACGCGACCCGTTCCGGCAGTTCGAGAAATGGTTCCAGGAGGCCGAGGCGGCGAAAATCGTCGAGCCCAACGCGATGACGCTCGCCACCGCGACGCGCGACGGCCGGCCCTCGACGCGCACCGTGCTGCTGAAGAGCGTCGATGGGCGCGGCTTCGTTTTCTACACCAACTACGAGAGCCGCAAAGGCCGCGAACTAGAGGCCAATGCGCGCGCCGCGTTGCTCTTTCCGTGGACCCCGCTCGAGCGGCAGGTGATCGTCGAGGGGGCGGCAACGAAAATTTCGCGCGAGGAATCGGAGGCGTATTTTCACAGCCGGCCGCTCGCGAGCCAGCTCTCGGCGTGGGCCTCGGCGCAGAGTTCCATCGTCTCCGGCCGCAAGGTGCTCGAGGCCTCGCTGAAGGAGATGGAGCAAAAATACGCCGGCCAGATCGTGCCGCTGCCCCCGCACTGGGGCGGCTACCGCGTCGCACCGGAGACGGTCGAGTTCTGGCAGGGCCGGCGGAGCCGGTTGCATGACCGGCTGCGCTATCGCCGCGGCGGAGACGGCGGCTGGATCGTCGAGCGCCTCGCGCCGTGAAAAAACCCGCGAAGAAATCCGCCGCCGCGGCCATCCCGGCGAAGTTGCTGGCCGCGGCGATTCGCGCGCAGGCGGAGGGTGTGTTCATCGCCGGCGCCGACGTGACGGCGCGCGGCGGGAAGATTCTTTTCGCCAACGAAAGTTTTTGCGCGATGACCGGCCGCTCCGCCGCGGAGCTCGCCGGGCTCGCACCGGGCTCGCTGCACGCGGACCAGGCCGATGTTGCGAAAATCTCGGGCTGGCAGCGCCACGCGCGCCCCGGCCAGCCGTTCACGAGCGAAGGCTATCTGTTGCGGAAGGACGGCAGCACGTTTTACGCGGCATGGAGCCTCAGCCCGATCGTCGATGCGCGCGGTCGCGTCACGCATATCGTCGCGGCGTATCGCGACACGACCGAAAAGCGCCGCTTGCAGGAAACGCTCGTGCATTCGCAGCGGCTCGACGCCGTCGGGCGGCTCGCCGGCGGCGTGGCGCACGATTTCAACAACCTGCTCTCCGTCATCAACGGCTACTGCGAGATGCTCGCCGCGCAGGTCGCGGACCGGCCGAATGCGCTCCGCCAGGTAAACGAAATTCACCAGGCCGGCCAGCGCGCGGCCACGCTCACGCGTCAACTCCTCGCCTTTGGCCGCCGCCAGCCGATGGACGCGCACATCATCAGCCTCAATCGCGTGGTCCACGACAACGCGGAGATCATCGGCCGGCTGATCGGCTCGGCCGGGCGCCTCGATCTCGATCTCGCGAAGAACGCCGGCAACGTCCGCGCCGATCCCACGCAGCTCCAGCAGGTGCTGCTCAACCTCGTGATCAACGCGCGCGACGCGTTGCGCGACCGCGGCATCATCACGATCATCACGAGCAACCGCGAAATCAAACCCGGCCCCGAGCACCGCCGCGTGACCGACGTGCCGCCCGGCCGCTACGTCTGCCTCGCCGTCAGCGACAACGGCACGGGCATGGACGCGGAGACGCAGAAGCATTTGTTCGAGCCCTTTTTCACCACGAAACCGGAGGGCAAGGGCACCGGGCTCGGGCTCGCGCTCGTTTACGGCGTCGTGCAGCAAAGCGACGGTTACATCAACGTGCGCAGCGCGCTGCTCGCGGGCTCGACGTTCGAAATCCTCCTGCCCGAAGTGAACGCGCCCGAGGAAACCGCGCCGCAGACTCCGCCGGTCTCGCCGCTCCCCGCGACGCGCGGCCACGAACTGCTCGTGCTCATCGAGGAGGACGATGTCGTGCGCAAAATGATCGCCGGCATGCTCACCGCAGACGGCTACCGCGTGCTCGCCGCGAAGACGCCGAAGGAAGGCCTGCGCCTCGCGCGCGACCAAAGCCGGCCAGTGGAACTGTTGATCGCCGCGTCCGACGGCGGCGAAACGCTCGCCCGCGAGCTGGCCAAACACGCGCCGAACCTGCGCGTGCTCGGTATCGGCAACCAAGGTGTGCCGCCGGCGATCGCGTGGCTGTCGCCCGAGCGGCAGGGCGCGCTCGCGAAGCCATTTGCGCTCAGCGAACTGCTCCGCAGCGCCCGCGCGCTGCTGGACGCATGAGCCGAAATTTCGAATCGCGAATTGATGCGGCAGCGGTCCTGGCCAACGTTCGTCGTTCCCGATGCTGCTCCATCTCATACGCCACGCCCACGCCGTCGCGGCGGACGAAGACGCCCTCCGCCCGCTGAGCAAACGCGGCCGGCGCCAGGTGCGCGCGCTCGCGAAGTTTCTGCGCGCGACCGACGAATTCGACGCCGCCGAATTCTGGCACAGCCCGCTCGCGCGCTCGCACGAAACCGCGCGGCTGCTCGCGCGACGGCTGCGATTGAAGGCCAAGCTGGTCGAGGTCGCCGGTCTCGAGCCGGGCAACGATCCGGCAGCGCTCGCCCGGCGGCTGATCCGGCTCGAGCGGCCGGTCGCGATCGTCGGACACGAGCCGCACCTCAGCGCGCTCGCCTCGCTGCTGGTCGCGCGCACGGCGGAGCCGCCGCTCTTCGTCTTGAAAAAATGTGCGGCGCTCGCGCTCGAGCGAACCGGCGCGCGGTGGGTCGTGCGCTGGCAGATCCCGCCGGAGTTGCTCAACGACTCGGAAGCCGCGAAAAAATGACGCCCGGATCGACGCTGCGTCGCCCGGCGCGCGGGCGATGAACATTCTCGTCACCGGTGCTTCCGGGCTGCTGGGTTCGGCGTTTGCACGGACCGCTGCGCGCCATGGCCATCGCGTTGTCGGCGCGGTGGGGCGCCACGTCGGCGCAATCGAAGGCGCGGCGACGACGCTCGCCGTTGATCTCACCGACGAGATGGCCACGCAGGCGGCGGTGCTTGAGATTTTTCCCGAGGCGATCGTGAATTGCGCGGCGATTTCGGAACCGGCGGCGTGCGACGCCGATCCTGCGCGCTCGGCCGCGATGAACGTCGCGTTGCCAGCCGCGTTCGCACGGCTCGCGCATCATGTGAGCGCGCGATTCGTGCACATTTCTTCCGAGCAGGTTTTCGATGGCGCGCGCACCACGCGCTACGCGGTCGGCGATCCGGTTTCGCCGATCAACCTCTACGGCCGGCAAAAAGTCGCGAGCGAGCGGGCCGTGCTCGCCGCCGCGCCGGAACTCGCGGCGATCGTGCGCGCGCCGCTGCTGATGGGCAACAGTCCCGGCGGGCGGCGCGGCGTGCACGAGCGGCTGTTCGCCGACTGGGCCGCGGGGCGCGCGGCCCGGCTCTACATCGACGAATTTCGCCAGCCGTGCACCGCGGAAAATCTCGCGGCCGTGCTGCTCGAGTTGACGGAGCGCGCGGATTTGTGCGGCTTGTTTCACTGGGCGGGCGCCGAACTCGTGTCGCGTCACGAGCTCGGGCGGCGCGTCCGCGAACATTTCAAATTGAGTGAACAAAACGCGCCCATCGTTGCCGTGACGCGCGCCGAAACGCCGGACGCGGCGAAACAGCGGCAGGCGTGCCTCGCGCTCGATCTCGCACCGCTCGCGGGCGAATTGAAGACGCAGCCGGAAACGATTGCTGAACAGCTCTCGTGTCTCAAAGTGCCGGCGGCTTGCCGCGACTGGCATCAGTCTGTTTGAACGCTGCAACATGACGCTTCAACTCTTGCCCACGCGCACCGGCAACGCCGCCGAGAACATGGCGTTGGATTTTCTGTTGCTGCAACGCTACCCGCACGCGACCGAGCCGCGCTTTCGCCACTACGGCTGGCGCGCGCCGGCGTTCACATTCGGCTACAGCCAGAAAATTGCCTTCGTGCGCAATGCGCTGCCAGCGGGCGAAACGCTCGACCTGTGCCGTCGGCCAACCGGCGGAGGAATTGTTGACCATCGCGACGATTGGACGTTTTCGCTCGTGATTCCGCGCGGGCATCCGCTCGAGGATGTGCGCGCGACACAGAGCTACCGCGAAGTCCACGAGTGCCTCGCGGCGGCGCTGCAGCGGCAGGGCGCGCCGGCGGCGACGAAGAAAGAGCGCAATCCGAACGAGGAGCCGGGCGGCGTATGCTTTGAGCGCGCGGAACTCTACGACGTGGTGAACGAGCGGACCGGCAAAAAAATCGCCGGCGCCGCACAGAAGCGAAACAAGCACGGCCTGCTGATGCAGGGTTCGCTCTGGCGCCCGGCGGCGGGCGCGTCGCTCGACGACGAGAAATTTCAAAACGACTTTGCGACGCTGCTCGCGGCGGCGCTCGGCACGAGCGCCGAGCCGGTGCCGTGGCCCGAGCTGAACGAGGAGGAGGTCGCCGGCCTGATCGAGCAGTATTCGTCGCCGGAGTGGATCGAGTGGCGCTGAGAAAGCTTAGCTGCCCGCGCGGACCAGCGTCAGCACGCACTCGAGGTGGCGGGTTTGCGGGAAGAGGTCGAATGGTTGCGCGGCCATCAGCGCATAGCCCGCGGCGAGGAAGTGGCGAAGGTCGCGCATCTGCGTCGCCGGATCGCACGAAACATATACCACCGCGCGCGGGCCGAAGGCGAAGAGCTGCCGCAGGAAGATTTCGTCGCAGCCTTTGCGCGGCGGATCGATGATCACGACGGTGTCCGCGGGCGGAAAATCGAGGCCAGCGAAGATCTCGGCGGCATCGGCGGCGAGAAACGTGGCGTTGGCGATCCGGTTCGCGGCGGCGTTTTCGCGCGCGAAACGCACGGAGCTTTCGCTGATCTCGACGCCGACGACGCGTTCGAACGCCGGCGCGGCCGCGAGCGCGAACAGGCCGCTGCCGCAATACGCATCGACGAGAAAGCGCGCGCCGGTCGCAGCGGCCTGCGTGCGGACGTAATCGGTGAAAGCGGGCAGGATGAAGGGATTGTTCTGAAAAAAATCGCGGGCGAGAAAGTGCAGCTTCAGATCGCCGACGGTTTCCGTGACCACGGCGTCGTAGTCGGTCGTGACCTCGCCGGACGCTTCGCGCAAAAGCAGCGTCGCGCCGCGGGCGTAGGTGTCGCGCTTCGCCTGCACCGCGGCGCGCACCTCGGCGAGGCGGGTGTTGATCGCGTCGGTCGCGATTGGACAACGCGGCACGTCGATGAGGTCGAAGCGCGTGCCTTGGCGCAGAAACCCGATCGGCATCTCCCGACCTTCGCGGGGCGGACTGAAGTGCGGCGTGATTTTCGAGCGGTAGGCGTAGTCGCGCGGCGACGGGACGGTGGGCGAAACGGCGAAGTCCACTCCCGCCATGTGCTGGAGCAGCTCGGCGACCTGCCGCTGCTTCCAGCGCAGCTGCTCCGCGTAGGCGAGGTGCTGGTATTGGCAGCCGCCGCAGCGGCCGAAGAGCGGGCAGCCGGGTGCGATCCGGTCCGGCGAAGGTGTAACGACCGAAACGAGATCGGCCTCGGAAAAATTCTTGTGGTTGCGAAAAACTCGGGCGCGCACGCGTTCGCCGGGCAGCGTGAACGGCACCATCACGACCCACTTCGCCTCCGGTTCGCCCGGCAACGCGACGCGGCCGAGGCCGGAGCCGAGGTTCGTGAGCGTGGCGATTTCGAGTTCGATCTCTGCGTGGTAGGCGAAGGGTTGGTCGTTGAACTTTTTCGGTTTTCCCACGAGACAAACGAAACATGGCCGTGGAAAAAATCACCAGCCTTCAAAATCCGCGCGTGAAACAGCTCGTGAAGCTGCGCGACCGGCGGCCGCGCGACGAGGCGGGCCTGTTTCTCGTGGAAGGCTACCGCGAGATTCGCCGCGCGCTCGAAAAACGCGTGCCGCTCGCCGAACTTTATTTTTCGCCCGAGTGGTTTTTGGGCGAAAACGAATCCGTGCTGATCGGGCAGGCGCAGGCCGCGGGCGCGCAGGCGTTCGAGCTCACGAAGGAAGCATTCGCGAAGGTCGCGTATCGGGAGCGGCCGGACGGCTTGCTCGCCGTCGCCCCGCAATGGCGGCGGGCGCTCGGCGACCTCGCGCTGCCGGCTGCGCCGTTCGTGCTCGTGGTCGAGGCGATCGAGAAGCCCGGGAATCTCGGCACGATCCTGCGGAGCGCGGACGCGGCGGGGTGCGACGCGGTGATCGTGTGCGATCCGGTGACGGACATTTTCAACCCGAACGTCGTGCGCGCCTCGACCGGCGTGCTGTTTTCCGTGCCGCTCGTCGTCGAGGAAAGTTCGAGGGTGCTGGCGTGGCTGAAGGAAAAGGGCGTGCGCACGGTCGCAACCACGCCGGCGGCGGAAAAAATTCACTCGGACGCCGATCTGCGCGGGCCGCTCGCGGTGGTGATGGGCAGCGAACAATATGGCCTGAGCGAGTTCTGGCTGAAAAACAGCGACGAGCAAGTGCGCATCCCGATGGCCGGACAGGCGGATTCGCTCAACGTCGCGATGGCGACGATCGTCACGCTATTCGAAGCAGTGCGGCAGCGAGGCTCGCGGTAGCGGAGCGTCAGACTGCGGTTTTTTTCTTTAGCGCCGCGATCAGCTCCGCGGTTCCGGCGGCCATGCTCACGCGTGGCGCGTAGCCGAGATCGCGGCGGGCGGCGGCGATGTCGAACCAGTGGTTCTTAGCGAGCTCGGCGGCGACGAAGCGCGTTATCGGCGGCTCGCCACGGAGTGGAAACACCCGCCAGAGAGTTTCGCAAACTGAGCCCAACGCAGACGCGGCGCGCAGTGAGATGTGTTTCGTGACGGGCGGTTCGCCGAGCGCGGCGAGCAATTCGTTGATCCATTTCCAGAGCACAACCGGCTCGCCGTTGGTGATGAAATAGGCGCGGCCGGCGGCGGATGAGCCGGCCTGCGACAGCGCTTGTTCGGCGAGGAGGTGGGCATCGACGGCGTTTTCGACATGAACCATGTCCACGCGGTTTTTGCCGTCGCCGACGATGCGCAGGCGGCCGGAGCGCGCGCGGGCGAGGACGCGCGGGACAAGGTGCGGGTCGCCGACGCCCCAGATCAGATGCGGCCGGAGCGCGACGGTGCGGAGCGTTGCGGAGCCGGCGGCGAGGACTTCGCGTTCGGCGATGGCTTTGGTGAGCGGATACGGGCTCGGGCAACTGGTCGTGAGCGGCAGCGATTCGTCGGCGCCGGCGAGATCGCGGCCGCTATAGACGACGCTCGGCGTGCTCGTGTAAATGAGCCGGCGAACGCCGTGCGCGTGGCAGCCGGCGAGCAGGGCGCGCGTGCCGAGGACGTTGGCGCGAAAAAATTCGTCGTAGCGACCCCACACGCCGACGCGGGCGGCGACGTGAAAAACCGTTTCGACGCCCGCGCACGCGGCGCGGACGGCGGCCGCATCGTCGATCGAAGCGCGGACGAAGCGGACGCCACGCGCCTCGAGCTCGGGCGAAGGCGAGCGGGCGAAGACGCTCACCGCTCGGCCCGCGCCGAGCAGCCGCTCGACGAGCCGGCGGCCGAGAAATCCGGTTCCGCCGGTGACGAGGACCGATGCGTGTGACGTGTGCCTTGTGACGTGTGACAAGCAGAACAGAGCTAAGAGCGATTCCCGTCACATGTCACTCGTCACATGTCACAGGCGGAGCCTCATCGTTTCGGGTCGCTGGCGAAACCTCTGGCTCGCGCGGCCCAGCGGGCGAGCGCGAGGCGGTGGATTTTGGCGTTATGGCGCACGTCCACGGGAAAGTTTGGATGAAAATAAAAGAACTTGATCGCGGCGGTCTGCGGCTGCGCGACAGCGAGCGTGCGAAGTTCGCGCGCGAAGGCGCGGCATTCCTGGGAGTTTTTCAGGCGGGCTTCGACGACAAGCGCGGCCCGCTGGTGGCCGCGTTCGCCAAAACCGATCAACGCGCAGCGCGTGACGCGCGGGTGGGTGCGGAAAATCTGTTCGCACGGTTCGGTGAAGATCGTGCCGGCGGCGGTTTCGACGCGCTCGGCCTTGCGACCGCAGAACCAGAGACGGCCGGCAGTGTCGAGATAGCCGCAGTCACCCATGCGGTGCCAAACGGTCAAGCCGTCGCTGATTTTCGCCAGGGCAGTGGCTTCGGCGGCGTGGTCGTAAAGTTTCGTGACGACCGGGCCGCGGACGATGATTTCGCCGATTTCGCCGGGCGGGAGTTCGCGGGCGCCGGCGAGGGTTGCGATCGGCGCGTCGTCGATCGCGATGATTTTGATTTCGATTCCGGCGATGGCGCGGCCGACGCAGGCGCCGACGCCGCGGGCAGTCGCGATTTCGCCGGCGGAAATGGTCGCGACCGGCAGCGCTTCCGTCGCGCCGTAGGGGCTGTGCAGTTCGCCGTTCGGCAGAAACGCGCGGGAGCTTTGCCAGAGCGAATCCGGCACCGGCGCGCCGGCACACAAAACGCGGCGGAGGGACGGGAGCGTGATGCCTTGCGCGAGGCAGTGGTCGCCGATTTTTCGCCAAAGCGTGGGCGAGCCGAAGGAGTTGGTGACGTTTTCCTGCCGGATGGCCCGGACGATTTTGGCGGGATCGACGGCGGCGGGGCGGCGTGGGTCGATTTCGGGGACGATCGTCGTCAGGCCGAGCGCGGGATTGAAAAGCGCGAAGATCGGGAGCAGCGGCAGGTCGATTTCGCCGGGCTCGATCGCATAGGCGTCGCGGATCAGGCGCACCTGCGCGTCAAACATGCCGTGCTCGTAGCAAACGCCCTTGGGCGCGCCGGTCGAGCCGCTCGTGAAAAGGATCGCCGCCAGATCGGTGGTATCGCTGCTCGCAGCGGCTTCGGGTGCCGGGTGGCGCGTTCCGGGTAGCGTCAACCGCGCGGTGAGCGAGCCGCTGGCGGGCACGCGGACGGCGACGCTGGCAAACGCGCGGCGGAAAACGCGACTGAAAATTCGCGCGAGCGGAACGCCGACGAGCGCGCGCGGGCGCGAGCGTTCGACGCACGCGAGGAAGTTTTTCAGGCCCATGCCGGGATCGACGATCACGGGCACGGCGCCGAGCTGGAAGAGCGCGAACGCAGACGCGATGAGCGGCAGGCCCTGGCGCACCATCACGAGCGTGCGGTCGCCGCGACGGAGCCCGCAGGCGGCGAGTCGGGCACACCAAGCGGAAACTTCGGTTTCTAGTTCGGCGAAGGACAGCGTCAAATAATCGATGTCGCCCGCGCCGGTGCGACCGCGGGGAATCTTGAGCGCGGCGCGATCCGGCTGGCGCGCGGCCATGACGGCGAGGTGGCGCGCGATGTTGGCGGAGTCGACGGGCGGGGACACTGGCCGGGAATCTCACGCATACGCGGGCGGACGCCAAACGAAAAGACGCGCGCGATCCGCCCGCGCCCGCTTCGCAGCGACCGGGCCGGCCAGCACGGATTCGTCAGCTTGCGGCGTCCGCCCCGGCCAACCACCGGCTCGACAAGCCGCGCCCGCGGGCTTTGCCTCGCGCCGAACCGATGCCCGCGCCCATCCAACGCCCCGCCCTCATCGTCGCCGACCGCTGGCAGGACTACCAGTTGCTCGACTGCGGCGACGGCCTGAAACAGGAGCGCTGGGGCGCCTACACGCTCGTGCGCCCCGACCCGCAAATCATCTGGCCGCGCCACGGCGAAAAATCCGCCGCGCGCTGGGAAGGCTGGGACGGTTTTTATCACCGCAGCGAGACCGGCGGCGGCAAGTGGGAGATGCGCCGGCCGCTGCCCGACCACTGGACCATTTCCTACGCGCCGCTCGGCCTCACCTTCAAAATCCACCCGACCTCGTTCAAGCACACCGGGCTCTTCCCCGAGCAGGCGGTGAACTGGGACTGGTTCAGTGCGAAAATAAAAACCGCCCGCGCCGCCGGCCGCGAGATTTCCGTCCTCAATCTCTTCGGCTACACCGGCGCCGCCACGATCGCCGCCGCCGCCGGCGGCGCGAACGTCTGCCACGTCGATGCCGCCGAAGGTATGGTGAAATGGTGCCGCGAAAACGCCGCGCTCAGCGGCCTCGCCGCCGCCCCAATCCGCTACATCGCCGACGACTGCCTGAAATTCGTCCGCCGCGAACTCAAGCGCGGCCGCCGTTACGATGCGATCATCATGGACCCGCCGACCTACGGCCGTGGCAGCACCGGCGAGATGTGGCGGCTCGAGGATCACCTCTGGGAACTGCTCGTCGAATGCCGCGCGCTGCTGAGCGAGCAGCCGCTGTTTTTCCTCATCAACGCCTACACCGCGCGCCTCTCGCCGACGGTCGTCGCGAACCTGCTCGCCGAATTGCTCGCCGACCGCAGCGGCGCGATCGCCGCCGGCGAAGTCGGCCTGCCGATCCAGCGCGACGGCAAAATTCTCCCCTGCGGCATCTACGGCCGTTGGGAAACCTAGCTCTCGTCCATCGCCCCATGTCACTCGCCGAAACCTACTACACCCGCGCCAACGAACTCCTCGCCCGCGCCTGGACCGCCAACGCGCCGACCCTCGCGCGCCTCGCTCCGATCGTCGGCGCGTCGCTCGCGCGCGGCGGCGTGCTCCACACCTTCGGCAGCGGTCACAGCGAAATCGTCGCCCGCGAAATCATCGGCCGCGCCGGCGGACTTGTCTGCGTCAACGGCATCATCGACCCCACCGGCGGCTTCGTCGAAAACCTCGTCGGCTACGGCACGCGCCTCGTCGAACGCCACGACCGCCAGTATCAACTGCTCCCCGGCGAGGCGATCGTCGTCATTTCGAACTCCGGCAAAAATTCCGCGCCGATCGAGATCGCGCTCTATGCGAAGAAAAAAGGCCTCACCGTCATCGGCCTCACCGCGCTCGCGATGTCCACGACCGCCGCGACCGTGCACCCCGGCGGCCAGCGCCTCCACGAAATCGCCGACCACGTGCTCGACAACGGCGGCGTGCCCGGCGACGCGATTGTCGAAGTCCGCGACGGCGTCATGGCCGGGCCGACCTCGACCTTCATCGGCTGCTCGCTTCTCAACTGGCTCACGCTTTCCGTCATCGACTGGCTGAAAGCGAACAACCATCCGCTGCCGATCCTGCGCAGCCAGAACATCCCGGGTTCGATCGAGCACAACCGCGAACTCGCCCAAAAATACAAGGGCCGGCTGAGTCGCCAGCTCGCGTGATGGGCACACTCAAAATACCAACCCGATGACTTACAAAATCGGCATCGACGGCGGCGGCACCAAGACCGAGTGCATCCTCGTCGATGCCGCCGGCGCCATTGTTGCGCGCCAACTCGCGCCCGGCTCGAACCCAAGCATCGTTGGCCCCGAGCAGGCGGAGTTGATCGCGACCGACGCGCTCTGCGCGCTCCTTGCGCAATCGAAGATCGAAAACCCGTCCGCGCGCATCTCCTCGACGCGACTCTATATGGCGGGCAGTCAACATTTCTGGCACGAGTTCGCCGCCAAGCTTCAGGATTTCGGCGCCGTCGTCGCCGCGCCCGACTCGCTGCCGGTGCTCGAACTCGCGACGGACGGCCAGCCGGGACTCGTGCTGCACTCCGGCACGGGTTCGTTCGTAGCCGCGCGAGATCGCGACGGAAAAATCCACTACGCCGGTGGACTCGGCTGGCGCTTTGGCGATCCCGGCAGCGGTTACGATCTCGGCCGCCGCGCGATCGCGCGCGCCCTGCTCGAACTCCAGGGCTGGTCGCCGCCGTCGCGCATCGGCCCGACCGTGCGCGACCACACGCAACTCGGCGACGGCGCCGACGCCGACGCCGGCGCACTCACGCGTTATTTCTACAACGATCCGTTGCCCAACCAAAAAATCGCCGCGCTCGCGCCCGCCGTGCTGCGCCTCGCCAGCGAGGGCGACCCGACCGCGCACAGCCTGATTGTCGATTCCGCCGCCGAGCTGCTCGATCTCGCCGCGCGCGTCGCCGCGAAACTTTTCCCCGACGACGCAGCCGACACATTGCGCGCCGGCCTGAGCGGCCCGATCCTCACGCACCCGGTCGTGCTCGAAGCGCTCGCACCGCGTTCGCCGCTGCCGCTCACACCGATTACCGAGGCCCCGATCGAAGGCGTCCGCCGCCTGCTCGCGCGCGACGCGCCCTGAGCGGATTTCTGTTCGCCAGCGGCGGTCCCGGCGTTTTGCTCGGAGCATGGGATTTTTCGATCGTTTTTCCGAAAAGAAACCGGCCCCGGTGGCAGCCCCTACGCCGTCGCCGGCCGAAACCTCCGCGAGTGAAATCCTGCCGCGCCTGGTCGCCGCCCGCGAGCAACTCGAAGCTAAAAATTTGCCCGGCGCGCTCGCCATTTACGACGCCGTGCTCGCCGAGGCCGGCGATCGCGCGGACGTGCTCGTCACAATTTCGGCCGATCTCGGCATCAACGGTCATGTGCGCGAAATCATCGAACTCGTCGCGCCGCACTACGACGCCCTGCGCCACGGCCCGGCCACGGGCCTGAATCTCCTGCAAGCCTACCTCGCCGCGCACGACGCCGATGCCGCGCAACATCTCCTCGACATCCTTTTCGCGCTCAACCGCGCCGACCTCGAAGAACGGCTCCACGGTTTTTCCAACGCCATCGCCGAACTCATCAGCGCCCAGCACGCCGGCGAAGCTCCGCTCGGCGAGGCGTCCGGCGCGCCGCGCCCCGAGCCGGCCAAAGTCAATCTGGTGACCATCAGCAAGCCGATCTGGTTTTACGGCCTCGAGCCGCTCGCCGCGCAAATTCTGCCGGAAAAAACCGGCCGCCTGCGCCGGATCGCGTTCGCCCAGCTCGCCACGCCCGGCCTGCCCGATCCCGCCGAAATCGCGAAGCGACCGGAGGACGCCCTCGGCCGCCTCAGCCGCGCGCTGCCGCTCTGGTTCGCGGAGACGTTTTATTTTTCGCCGCACTACGATCCGCGCGCCGCCATCGGCCTGCTCGGCGACCACTACGCGCTCTTTGCCGTCGAGTGGACGGTGGAAAACCTGCGCCAGCTCGTCGAAACGTCGGACGGCGGGCTCGACTACATTTTCACCGGTGCGATCCGCCAGAACGCCGGCGACTACGAGCTGATCCTGCGCGTGTGGGAGGTGAAAAAATTCCGCGAGCGCAAGCAATTCACCGCCCGCTGGGCGCCCGCGACCGCCGATGCCGAGCTCGCGAAACTCCACGAGCAAATCCGCCTCTTCATGGAGTGGACGCCGGAAAAAAGCGGCCTCACCTACGCGCCGCCCGCCGCGCCGCGCGCGTGGCTCGACACGCTCGGCGCCTCGCTCTCGCTTTTCCTCGCGGAGAAAAATCTGCTGGCGAAAGAACAACTCGTGCCGGCCGACGAAATTCTCGCGCACACCGCCGCCGCGGCGGCCGCGAGCGAAGCCGCCTCGCTCGCGTTTCTCACGCTGCGCAATCGCGCCGAACGCCTGAACCTCGCCGCGCGCCTCGACGCCGCGCTCGCGACTTCGCCGCTCGTGGCGCAGGCTTCCAGCCTGCAACTCTGACAACCCCCGCCGGAAGCCTCCACCATTTCATGCCCCTGCCGACCTCCGACCTCCGCATCCGCGCGATCAAACCGCTCCTCGCGCCGGCGGCGCTCGAGGCCGAATTGCCTTTGCCGGAGACCGGCGCGCTGCTCGTGGCGCAAGCCCGCCGCTCCGTCGCCGCGATTCTGACCGGCGCCGATGACCGGCTGCTGGTCGTCGTCGGCCCGTGCTCGATCCACGATCCGGCCGCCGCGCTCGATTACGCCGAGCGGCTGCGCGACGCCGCGCGCCTGCACGAGGGCGACCTGCTCCTCGCCATGCGCGTGTATTTCGAAAAACCGCGCACGGTGCTCGGCTGGAAGGGCCTGATCAACGATCCCGGTCGCGACGGCGGCTACAAGATCGACGACGGTCTGCGGCTCGCGCGGCGGCTCATGTTGAACATCACCGCGCTCGGCCTGCCGATCGCGACGGAGTTTCTCGACACGACGCTCGGCCAGTTTTTCGCGGACCTCGTGGCCTGGGGCGCGATCGGCGCGCGCACGGTCGAGAGCCCCGTGCACCGCGAACTCGCGTCAGGCCTGTCGATGCCGGTGGGTTTTAAAAACCGGCGCGATGGCGATCTGCAAGTCGCGATCGACGCGATCCGCTCGGCGCGGCACCCACACTGGTTTCCGTCGCTCACGCACGAAGGCGTGCCCGCGATCATGGGCACGAGTGGCAACGAGCACGGCCATCTCGTGCTGCGCGGCGGGTCGAGCGGCCCGAATTTTTCCGCGCCACACATCCGCGCCGCCGCCAAGCTGCTTGCCGAAAATCAACTGCCGCCGTTTTTCATGGTCGATTGCAGCCATGCGAACAGCGGCAAGGACGCCGCGCGGCAGCCCGCCGTCGTTGCCGACCTAGCCGCGCAAATCGCCAGCGGCGAGCGCGCGATCGCCGCGGCGATGATCGAGAGCAACCTGCTCGGCGGCGCGCAGGATTATCAGGCGGCGCCGCTCGTTTACGGCCGCAGCGTGACGGACCCGTGCCTGGCCTGGGAACAGACGCTGCCGGTGCTGGCGACGCTCGCGGCGGCGGTGCGCGAGCGGAGAAAAAAGTAGGCGCGGCGCTCTAGCCGGCGACGGCGAGCTGGCCGCAGCCGGCGGCGATGTCGATGCCGCGCCGCTGGCGAACCGTGCTCGGCAGAGCGAACTCGTCAGCGAGGATACGCTGGAAATTTTTGGCCGCTTCGCTGCGCGTCGGCGCACCTGCGTAGCCAGCGGTGGGGTTAAGCGGGATCAGATTTACCTGCGCAGGCAGGCCGCGCAACAAGCGGCCGACGGCGCGGGCGTGTTCCGCCGAATCGTTTTTTCCCTCGATCAGCGTCCACTCGTAGAAAATCCGGCGACCGGTCGTTTCGCTGTAGGTCCGGCAGGCGGCCATCAATTCGCCGAGCGGCCATTTTTTGGCGGCGGGCACGAGGGCGGCACGCTCGGCTTGCGTCGCGGCGTGCAGCGAAACGGCGAGGTGCAGCGGGCGTTTTTCGCGCGCGAGCCGCAGGATGCCGGGCACGACGCCGACGGTGCTCAGCGTGATCCGCTCCGCGCCGAGCGCGAGTCCGCCGTCGTCGCGCAGGATGTCGATCGCGTGCATGACCGCGTCGTAATTGTGCAGCGGCTCGCCCATGCCCATGAGGACGACGTTGCGCAGGCGCTCCGGCCGGCCAGCCGGAGAACGGCGGAGCGCGCGGGCGACGTGGACGGCTTGGGCGACGATTTCGCCGGGAGTGAGGTGGCGCGTGTAACCCATCTGCCCGGTCGCGCAAAAGACGCAGCCCATCGCGCAGCCGACCTGCGAGCTGATGCACGCGGTCACGCGGCCGGTGAAACGCATGAGAACGGTTTCGATTTTTTCGCCGTCGGCGAGCGCGAGCAGGTATTTGCGCGTGAAGCCGTCGGCTGAGTCGGTTTCGAGCGCGGTCGGCAGCGTGCCGATGCTGGTTTCGTTTTCCAACCGCGTCCGGACGCGCAGCGGCAGTTCCGGCATCGCGTCGAACGATTCGGCGAGGTCGAGGTAGAGATAGGACCAGAGCCGCGCCGCGTGAATCGGATTCAGGTTGCGGCGCGAGAGCCACCCGCGCAGCTCCGCGCGAGTGAGATCGTAGAGATTCGTGCGGACGGCAGCAGTCACGGCGGAGCAGGGAAAGCACGGCGGCGCGGGCAGGCAAGCCGGGTGCAGCTTGAAAAATCACGCCTGGGCTAAAGCGCGGCGCGGGCGCGCCGATGAAGGCTTTTGAATTCGTTTGCGCCAGCGACGATGAGGGGTGGGGTTTTGCGCGTTTTTTCGAAGCACCACGCGAAGATGGGTATTTGCCTCCAAAGACGGCTTCAGCGAATCCCAGCGATGCCGATGAAGGATCGGATTTGCCCAAACTTTCCCATCCGCACCCCGTGACGCCCCCCGGCACAACTCTCGGCATTCGCTCCGCGCGGCGCACCCGCAGCGGTCGTGGCATGGCGCGCGCGGCGGTGGGCGGATCGGCGCTGCCGTTGACGGGCGAGACCGCGGACCGGGTGTTGCAGGCGATCGCGGCGGTCACGACGACGGCGATCGTCGTGGCGGATTCCAATCGCGTGATCGATTGGGCGAATCCGGGGTTCACGCGACAGACAGGTTACACGCTCGCGGAAATCCGCGGGCTGCGGATCGAGACGCTGGTCGAGAGATTTTCGTCCGATCGTGACACGGCGCTCGCGCTTTCGAACACGCTCGATCGCGGGGAGGCGTTTGCGGTCGCGCTCGGTTGCACGGCGAAGGACGGCCGCAATTACTGGGTCGATATCGACGTCGAGCCGATCCGCGATGCAAGTGGCCGGGTCAACGCCTACGTGCTCTTGCAGGACGACGTGTCCGAACGGCGCGAGCACGAGCAGACGATGCGCCAGGTCAACGCGACGATGCAGAACCTGAATTGCGAATTCGAAAAAGCGATCGAGCGCGCGCAGCAGCTCGCGATGGAAGCGGCGGTCGCGAACCAGGCGAAGAGCGCGTTCCTCGCGATGATGAGCCACGAAATCCGCACGCCGCTCAACGGCGTGATCGGCATGACCGGCATCCTCGAGGCGAGCCCGCTCGATGATGAACAGCGCGAATGCTTGCGCACGATCAAGATGTCCGGCGAAGCGTTGCTCGCGGTGATCAACGACACGCTCGACTACTCGAAGATCGAGGCCGGGCGGCTCGATCTCGAGCAGGTGGAGTTCGATTTGCGCAGTTGCGCCGAGGAAGCGGCGGAGCTGCTCGCGAGCAAGGCGTTCGCCAAAAAACTCGAACTCGTGTGCGCCATCGCCGAGGACACGCCGCGCCGGATCGTCGGCGATCCCGTGCGGTTGCGGCAGATTTTCGTGAACCTGCTCGGCAACGCGGTGAAGTTTACCGCGGCGGGCGAGATCGTGTTGCAGATCGGCGTGGAGGCGCGCGAGGGCGAGGCGTTCACGCTGCGGCTCGGCGTGCGCGACACGGGCATCGGCATCCCGGCGGACAAGCAGCACCGGCTCTTCAAGAGTTTCTCCCAGGTCGATTCCTCGACGACGCGGCAATACGGCGGCACCGGGCTCGGCCTCGCGATCAGCAAAAAACTCGCGGAGTTGATGGGCGGCACGATGTGGGCCGAGAGCGAGGCGGGGCG
>Ga0265314_10001486_pt1 | contig 26094 bp, 15 predicted proteins | sample 4126metaG_FD_203106 | JGI IMG/M metagenome (GOLD analysis project Ga0265314, IMG submission 203106) | Rhizosphere microbial communities from Carex aquatilis grown in University of Washington, Seatle, WA, United States - 4-1-26 metaG | ecosystem: Host-associated > Plants > Roots > Rhizosphere >... | reverse complement strand
GGGCGGCTGCGTTTGCGTGACGGCGCCAAACGGCGGCAAATTCTGTTCGATCTTGCGCTGGTCTGGCGTGGTCGCGCTGCGAGCTCCCTTGGGCAGTGTGTTAACAATTGGAGATCCCGCCACGCCATTGGTAGTCACTACAATTGTGGTAGTCGGGCCGCCCGAAGCGTTGGGATCAAATCTATAGGATGTTGTACTTCCATCCTTGGCGGGTTTAGTGGTCACAAATGTGATGACCCCGGTGGCCGGAACGTAGTTTGCATTACCCGTGTATGTTGATTTGCCGATTTTGATAGTAGCCTTGGTGGTGGTGTTGCTAACAAACGCCGCCGAAAACGTTGCAGCAGTGTTGCTAAAAACGAATGACAGCTTGGTGCTGATCTTGTTTGTGAGCACGGCTTCCGACCATGATGCCGATTGCTTCGTGACTTTGTTAGATGTTTTCCAAGCGTCCGTTGTCACGGTACCATTCAACGAAGTGCTGAATTTGCCAGATGTCACAGTGCCGTCCGAATACTTTATAGTCGTTGTATAAGAATTTGAGGTCTTGCCGACAGACACCTTTGTTTCGGCTCCCACAGTGCTGGTTTTCAAAGTGTTTTGTGCAATTTTAAGGTCTGTTTTCGTCGATGCTGCGACTGTAGAAGTTACCGGAGTCGTTGCTACGCCGATAACACTTGTATTAATCGTTAGTAGAGGCATCCCTGCACTGGCGACGTTCACTTTTTCCGAACTTTCAGGCGTCAGCGTTGCGGAACCTGCAGTGCAAAATACGGTAGTTGCAAACCCGTCACTGCCATTGGGAAGCGTAATGATGTCCAGCTTCGCAGGTTTTGGCGCAGCTCTTGATGCGACAATGGGCTCCTCGCTGGCAAGGAGATTAAAAGCAACGAACAGAACTGCAATCCATCCGGCAGAGCGAATTGTGCGCATGGTGCCTCCCAAGGTGCCTAATTAAATAATATTAAATAATAATCAATAGGCAAGGCAATATTTTAAAAGTTGGCTGCGACAAAAAGTTTAACTTCGCGCTCGGTTCGGACTATTTAGACGAAGAATTCAACAGGACGATTCATCAATGAGTATACTCGCCAAAACAAAGCCGTATACCCTGCCCGTGGAACGAGGCGATTGGCCGCAGCTACTTGCCGATTGGAGGACATTAGTTCCGAACAACTTTACGCCTTGGATTTTGACGCGTTTTGGCGAACTTTTTATGCGTCAACCCGACGAACGCATTGGCATGTTGCAAGTGAGCAACTTTCGGTATTCCGTTGTCGCGGAGAATGCCACTGACTTCGCGGAATGGCTCTCCGATAAAGACAAAATGGCGGAATGGTTTTTGGCGCCTTTGGTACGCCAGCTTGAACGATCTGGACGCATTCTTGCCGCTGATCAGTGTTACTCCTTTATCACGCCACTTGGATTGGGCGGCGAACTAAATGAAAAGAACGTAATGCTGATTCCAATTCACGAGCACTTTGGCCTTTGGGGCGAGGTCTATGATCAAATCAAAGATATGCCAGATGGCGGCACAGTTGTGTTGCGCATTAAAGACCGTTAAGTCCTTTTCCCTTTTCGCCCTTCTCCCCATCGTGCAGCCGTGCATAAAAAATTCCCTACAAATTTCCCCTCACTTTTCTTTCATTCCCGCACCGATGTAGTAATCTCTCCGCCGGAATTTGGCGCGTCCAGCCGTCGGCGTTGTTGCAACAATTCAGGGGTTGAGTTCCGGTCCGGGACGGTAACACCCGGTCCGGTCGGGTTAACACGGAAAATCCATGCCCAAGCGAACTGACATCCATAAAATTCTCATCATCGGCTCAGGCCCCATCATCATCGGCCAGGCCTGCGAATTCGATTACTCCGGCACCCAGGCCTGCAAGGCGCTGAAAGAAGAAGGCTATTACGTCATCCTCGTCAATTCGAATCCCGCGACGATCATGACCGACCCCGGCATGGCCGACCGCACCTACATCGAACCCGTCACGCCCGAAGCCGTCGCCAAGATCATCGAAATCGAACGCCCCGACGCGCTGCTCCCCACGCTCGGCGGGCAGACCGGTCTGAACACCGCCATCCGCCTCGCCCAGATGGGTGTGCTGAAAAAGTACAACGTCCAGATGATCGGCGCAGACGAAAAAGCGATTCACAAAGCCGAAGACCGCGAACAGTTCAAGCAGGCCGTGCGCAAAGTCGGCCTCGACCTTCCGCGCAGCGGCACCGCGCACACCATCGACGAAGCGTTCAAGCTCGCGCAGGAAATCGGCCTGCCCTGCGTCATCCGCCCCGGTTTCACGATGGGCGGCACCGGCGGCGGCATCGCGTACAACATGGAAGAGTTCGACGCCATCGCGCGCCGCGGGCTGATGCACAGTTTGAATTCCGAAATCCTGGTCGAAGAATCGCTCGAAGGCTGGAAAGAATTCGAGCTCGAAGTGATGCGCGACCGCAAGGACAACGTCGTCATCATCTGCTCGATTGAAAATTTCGACCCGATGGGCGTGCACACCGGCGATTCCATCACCGTCGCCCCCGCGCAGACGCTGACCGACAAGGAATACCAGCGCATGCGCGACGGCGCGATCAAGATCATCCGCGAGATCGGCGTCGAAACCGGCGGCAGCAACATCCAGTTCGGCATCGATCCCGAAACCGGCCGCCTGATCGTCATCGAAATGAACCCGCGCGTCTCGCGCAGCTCGGCGCTGGCCAGCAAAGCCACCGGATTCCCGATCGCGAAGATCGCCGCGAAGCTCGCCGTCGGTTACACGCTCGACGAACTGCCCAACGACATCACGCGCAACACGCCGGCCTGCTTTGAACCCTCGATCGATTACTGCGTGGTCAAGATCCCGCGCTTCGCCTTCGAAAAATTCCCCGCGACCGACAGCACGCTCGGCACGCAGATGAAATCCGTCGGCGAAGTCATGGCCATCGGCCGCACCTTCAAGGAATCGCTGCAGAAAGCGCTGCGCGGCCTGGAAACCAAGCGCGGGGGGCTGGGCTGCGACCCGCGCGAACAGAAGCAGAAGGATCTTCCGCGCGAAGCGATCAAGCAACTGCTCTCGCGCCCGAACGAGCAGCGCATTTTTGCCGTGCGCATCGCGCTGAAGACCGGCTTCAGCATGGAAGAAATTTTCGACCTCACCGGCATTGATCCCTGGTTCCTGCGCAACATCGCCGAACTGATCGAGATCGAAGAACGCATCGCCGCCGTGAAGTCGCTCGACAGCGCGACGAAAGAGATTTTCAAAGAAGCCAAGCGCAACGGCTTCTCCGACGCGCAATTGGCGTTCATGTGGAACAGCACCGAAGTCGAAGTCCGCGCGAAACGCAAGTCGCTCGGCGTCGCCGCGACGTTCAAGCTCGTCGATACCTGCGCGGCCGAATTCGAAGCCTTCACGCCGTACTTTTACTCGTCGTACGAAGACGAAGACGAAGCCGCGCCGCGCATGAGCGGCAAAAAGAAAATCATGATTCTCGGCGGCGGCCCCAACCGCATCGGCCAGGGCATCGAGTTCGACTACTGCTGCTGCCACGCCGCGTTCGCGATGGAAGAGCTCGGCTACGAATCGATCATGGTGAACTCGAATCCCGAAACGGTGTCGACCGACTACGACACCAGCGATCTCCTTTTCTTCGAGCCGCTCACCTTCGAAGACGTGATGAACATTCACGACACGGTCAAGCCCGACGGCACGATCGTCCAGTTCGGCGGCCAGACGCCGCTGAATCTCGCGCGCCGCCTGCACGACGCCGGCGTGAAGATCATTGGCACGTCCGTCGATTCGATCGAAGACGCCGAAGATCGCAAAAAATTCAATGTGCTCGTCGATAAGCTCAAGCTCAACCAGGCGCCCGGCGCGACCGCGCTCAGCGTGAAAGAAGCGCAGGACGTCGCCGCGCGCATCGGCTACCCGGTGCTGGTCCGCCCGAGTTTCGTTCTCGGCGGCCGCGCGATGGAAATCTGCTACGACCCGGCCAAGCTCGTGCCCTACGTCGAAGCCGCCTTCGAAGCCGGCCCCGACGCGCCGGTGCTCATCGACAAGTTCCTTGAGGACGCGATTGAAGTCGACGTCGACGCGATCAGCGACGGCACGGACGTGCTCGTCACGGGCGTGCTGGAGCACATCGAAGAAGCCGGCACGCACAGCGGCGACGCGGCGATGGCGCTGCCGCCCCACAGTTTGTCCGACCGCCAGATCGCGCAGATCGTCGACATCACCAAGCGCCTGGCCTACGCGCTGAAAGTCATCGGCCTGATGAACATCCAGTTCGCGGTGAAAGGCGAAACGGTCTACGTGCTCGAAGTCAATCCGCGCGCCAGCCGCACCGTTCCGTTCGTCAGTAAAGCGACCGGAATTCCCTGGGCGAAAGTCGCGGCCAAGTGCATGGTCGGCGTGACGCTCAAGCAGCAGAACATCACCTCCGCGCCGGTGCCCGAACACATTTGCGTCAAGGAATCGGTCTTTCCCTTCAACAAATTCCTTGGCAACGACACCGTCCTCGGCCCGGAAATGAAATCGACCGGCGAAGTGATGGGCATCGACACCGATTTCGGCCGCGCGTTCGCCAAAGCACAAATGGCCGCGGGGCAATCGCTGCCGGCAAAGGGCAAAATTTTCCTCTCTGTCTCCGACGCCGACAAGCGCGACGCCGTGCAGCTCGCCAAGCAACTGACGAAGCTCGGCTTCATCATCGTGACGACCGAAGGCACGCAAAAAACACTCGCGCGCCATGGAATCAAAACCGAACGCGTGAAAAAAATCAGCGAAGGCCGCCCGAACATGCTCGACTTGGTGAAAAACGGCGACATCACGCTCGTCATCAACACGCCGACGGGCAAAGGCCACCACACCGACGAAGCCAAGATACGCACCGCGATGGTCTCGCACAACATTCCATGCATCACCACGATTGCCGGCGCGCAGGCCGCCGTCACCGGAATCGAAAGCATGCGCGAAGGCTATGGAGTCAAAGCCCTGCAGCTCTATTTCATGAAACACGCCGAAGTCGGTAAGTGACGTTGAACTGCGAACGCGGTTGAAAAGTCCAGCGCGATCACGAATTCGCAGCCGTTGGGGTAGGGGGAGGGGTCGATAGGCTCTCGGCGTTGCAGTAAATAAACGAAGGGAAGTGAGAGAAGATGCGTATCACGATCGTCGGCACCGGCTATGTCGGACTCGTTGCCGGGACCTGTTTCGCCGAAAACGGAAATGAAGTGATCGGCCTGGATGTTGACGCCGCCAAAATCGAGCGGCTCAGCAAGGGCGAGATCCCCATTTTCGAGCCCGGCCTGCACGAACTTTTCGCGCGCGGGCTGCGCGAAGGCCGCCTCTCTTTTACGACGGATTACGACAAGGCCGTCAAGCACGCCGAAATTCTGTTCCTCTGCCTGCCCACGCCGCCCAGCGAAGACGGTTCGGCCGACACCCGCTACGTCCTTTCCGCCGCGCGCGAAATCGCCAAGCGGATGGACAGCTACAAACTGATCGTCTCGAAGAGTACCGTGCCAATCGGAACGAACAAAGAAGTCACCGACGAAATCAAAAAGCATTACAAAGGTGAATTCAGCGTCGCCGCCAATCCCGAATTTCTGAAAGAAGGCGCCGCGGTCGAGGACTTTTTGAAACCGGACCGGGTCGTTCTCGGCGTCACGGACGATAAATCCTGGCACCTGCTCAACACGCTCTACGAACCGTTCTGCCGCACCGGCGCACCGATTTTACGAATGGATCCGGCCTCGGCGGAGTTGACCAAGTACGCCGCCAACGGTTTCCTCGCGACAAAAATCTCGTTCATGAACGAAATCGCGCGACTCTGCGAAAAAACCGGCGCCGATGTCGACCTCGTTCGCATCGGCATCAGCAAGGATGCCCGCATCGGCAGCGCGTTTCTCTTTCCGGGAATCGGCTACGGCGGATCGTGCTTTCCGAAGGACACGCGTGCGCTCGTTCAGTCCGGCCGCAAATGCGATGTCGAAATGTCGATCGTCGACGCCGCCGAACGCGTCAACGAATCGCAGAAGCTGTTTCTCTTTCCCAAAATCCTTGCGCACTTCAACGGCTCGCTCGCCGGAAAAACCATCGCGGTCTGGGGTCTCGCCTTCAAACCGCGCACCGACGACATCCGCGAAGCCCCGGCTCTCGCGCTGATCGAAAAACTGCTCGACGCGAAAGCAAAAGTGCAAGCCTTTGATCCCGAAGCCGTCAACAACGTCAAACGCATACTCGGCGCGAAGATTACTTACGCCACGTCGCCCTACGATGCGCTCAACGGCGCCGACGCGGTGGTTCTCGCCACCGAATGGAACGAATTCCGCATGCCCGACTGGGACCGCGTGAAAAAAACGCTGCGCTCGCCCGTAGTTTTCGACGGGCGCAACATCTACCGAGCCGAACAACTGCGCGCTCAAGGCTTCTCCTACTACGGCATCGGCCGCCAGTAAGTTTTTCGGCGCGCGCCGTCGCTCCGCCGTTTTTTCCCCTCCCCTTGCGGGAGGGGGTAGGGGGAGGGGTCCGGGGTCTAGCGAGCTCCGCAGAATCCTTGGCGCTCGCCCCGCCTTGGCGTTAAAAACAATCTGTGCCCAAACCTCGTCAAAAAAGCCTTCTTTGGATTTTCATCGCCGCCGCATTCGCATTAGCGTTCGGTGCGTGCGCGATCATTCCCATCCGCCTGATGCATGAATCGCGCTACACCTTCGGCTATGTCGGCGACGAATTTCTATACGCGCAGCGCGTCCAGCCACTGATTGCCGGAACGACGGCCACAAACACAATGAACGGCGTCGGCGATCCTGCAGTGATCTCGCCGTTCTATCTCGAAGACTCCGTGCGCGCATTCCTGACCGTCACAAAGATCGATACGATCAGTTTCATCTGGATCTGGCGCTGGCTGTTCCCGCTCGCGTTTGCAGGAACGTTCGTGCTTCTCGCGCGCCAATGCCTTCCGCGCGAACGCCGAACGTGGAACTCCGCTCTGCGTTTTTCCGCCGCCGCGGTCTTTCCGCTGCTCTACTGCGCCTACGATCTGGTCACGCCGTTTCCCCCGCTGCAGGGATTCGTGAACCGTTTTCCAACCAACATCGAATACCCGCTCTCGGTGCTGCTCGCGTGGCTCTACCTCGCCTTCCTGCAATCGCCAACCGCCGCAGCCGGAATCAAGCTCGCGCTGCTCAGCGCGCTCATTGCCTACATCCGCCCGTATCTCGCGTTTCCCTGGAGCATCACCATCATCGCTGGCTTCGGCTATCTGATCGCGGGAAAGAAAATCGGCGCGCGCGTCATCCTCGCGACCGGATTCACGCTGCTTCTCGCAATGGGGCCGTGGATGTACGTTTCAAAAACGAATGGAAATTCGCCTGTCTTCGCCGACATGCTGCACCGCTATTTTGGCTCGCCCGGCTCGTTCGAGGTACACAAGCTCTGGTGGATGTACCTCGCGTTCGCGTTCGTGCTGGCGGTCTGCGCCGTTTTTGTCGAGCGCTCGCGCCGCGTTTTTGTCGTTGGCGCAACGCTGACGCTCATCGTCCTGCCGTTCATCTGCAGTTCCATGCCCTTCGCGAGTGAAGTCCTGCAATTCGATCGTTTCGGCTCGTACTATCTCGTCGTCTCGCTCGCGGGTGTTCTCCTCGCGATCGGTTCGCGCAGTTCCCGGTGGCGCGGAAAACGCGGCGAGGCCTACGCGAAGAAAATGGGATCGACACTGCTTGGCGCGAGCGTCTTCGCCTCCGGAATTCTCGCGCTGATCAATGTCACGTACGATTTTGCGCAATACCCGCAGGGCCCGATCCCCAGCATCCGCCGCGATCTGCCCTTTGTGCCTGCCTACACCTGGCTGCGCGAAAATTCTCCGCGCGACGCGCTGGTCCTCGTCGACGACGGCTACGACTGGTCGATCAATCCCAAGCGCACGCCATCCGGCCTGCCGATCGTCAGCGGCTTTGCGCCCGACGGCACGTACATCCTCGCCAACGACGACGTCTTCCAACTCGTCGCGCGCCGCCGCCGCGTTTACACGCACCGACTGATGACCTGTGTGCTCTCGACGAAAGATCTGACGCAGCTCGCGTACTTGCAGCGCGGAACGTTTGGCCTGCCCATTCCAAAAGAGCGCTACGACACCGCACTGCAGAATTTTCGCCCATCCTATATTCTCTGGCGAAAAAATGCCGGCGCCCCGGTACCTCGCGGCTTCGGTGCCACGCTCAAGCCGATAAGTAGCACTGTCTATCAGGACGACGTCTGCGAAATCTGGAAGCTCGACATCCCACCATCGCAGAAATAGCTAACGCTCGCGAAGTGAGCACCACCGTTCCCCTCTCCCCTTGAGGGAGAGGGCCGACGTGAGCCGGGCCTTATCGGCGAACGCGGGGTGAGGGGTGGCCGTTGTCCGTCCTGCGCTTTTTAAATCTTCAACCGCAGCTTCCACAATTCCAAAAACGTCTTGATCAGCAATTTCAAATTCCCGCCTGTGCTCTGTCCCGCCACACGCGGGTAGTGTTGCAGCGGCAGCTCGACGATTTTCGCCTTCATGCGATTCGCTTTGATCAGCAGTTCCGTATCCACCAGCGGCGTGCGGCTGACGATGGTGATTTTGTCGAGCACCCCGCGCCGATACAGCTTCACCCAATGCAAGTCTGCCGCGCGCAGTCCGAAGAATACGCGCACGAGCGAGCGGTCGATGAATGAAATCACTTTCCGCTTGAACGGATCGTTGCGCTGCGGCCGCGTGATGTTCACGACATCCGCGCCATCGAGCGCCTTCATTGCCGCTGGCATGTCTTCCGGCGCAAACTGCAGATCCGCAGGCAAGATCGCCGCCACTTTTCCGCGCGTCTGCCCGTAGCCGGCGATCAAAACAGACCCAATGCCCTTGTTCGGCGAATGATGCAGCACGCGCACTTCACGATTTTCTTTCGCCAGCGCATCCGCAATCTCGCCGGACTTATCCTTCGAGCCGTCGTTGATGATCAGGATGTCAAACGTCACGCCGGTCTTGCGCATGGTCGCCAGCGTGCGCTCGACCATCTCGCGCAGATTGCCTTCCTCGTTGTAGCACATCACCGCGATGGAATAATCGGGTTGCGCCACCGCGTTATTCGTTTCCGAAGCCATTTGCTCAATATAAGGGTTAGTGACGCATAATACATAACGCATAAAGAGCGCTGCCGTTAGTTATGCGTTATGCATTATGCGTTACTTAATTTAACCGCGCATCCCTTTCTCATTCGTACTAAAATATAACCATGTGCGGTTTCGCAGGACTTCTTCGCTGGAACGGCCTCGCGCCGGACGACGCATCAAATGTGCGCGCCGCCGCATCGATGCTGGCTCACCGCGGCCCCGACGCGTCCGGTTTCCACGCCGACACGCACATCGCGCTCGGCTTCCAGCGCCTGAAAATCATCGATCTCTCGCCAGCCGGCGACCAGCCGATGTGCAACGAGGACGGTTCGCTCTGGGTCGTCTTCAACGGCGAGATCTACAATTTCAAAGAGCTCCGAGAAGAACTCGTCAAGCAGGGTCATACGTTTAAAAGCCAGTCCGACACTGAAGTGCTGCTCCATCTTTACGAGCAACTCGGCGAAGAAATGCTGCCGAAGCTGCGCGGCATGTTCGCCTTTGCGATCTGGAATTCGCGCGAACAAAAACTCTTCCTCGCCCGCGACCCCCTCGGCGTAAAACCGCTCTATTTCGCCGAGCGCAGCGAATCGTCAGTCGCGGCTGAAGCCGCCGCCGTTCCCTCTCCCCTTGAGGGAGAGGGCCGACGTGAGCGAAGCGAACGCGGGGTGAGAGGTGCCGTTGTTTCCTCCCCCCTTGAGGGGGAGGGTAGGGTGGGAGGTCGGATTGGCCGAGACGCCCCCTTCATCGCTTTCGCCAGCGAACCCAAAGCCCTCTTCGCGCTGGGCATCGCGCCCGAGATCGACCCCGTCGCTATCCACGAAGCGCTGACCTACCGCTACGTCCCCGCGCCGCGCAGCGGTTTCAAAGATGTCGAAAAACTGCCGCCGGGAAATCTCGCCATCGCCGAGAAGGGAACACTGCGATATCGGAAGTGGAGTCTGCCGGATCCTCGGGTGAAAGAACTTCAAACTAAACAGGAATTCTTTAGCAGGAACTACGGTGAAAATGCCGCCGCAGCGCTGGCAGCTGGAACGATGGAAAATGGAATAAAGGCTGTGAAAATGCGCTTGGTTTCAGATGTTTCACTCGGCGCATGGCTCTCTGGAGGAATCGATTCCGCTTTTGTTCTTTCAAAAATGGGCGAGAACATTCACACATTCTCCGCCGGCTTCTCCAATCCCGAATACGACGAGCGCGCGCTCGCGCGGCAATCCGCCACGCACCTGAAATCCCAACACACCGACTTCGAAATCCCCGCCGACGTCTTCCATCTACTCCCGCAAATCGTGTGGCACTGCGACGAGCCCTATTTCGACAGCTCGTGTCTCCCGACATTTGTGCTCGCGGAGAAAACCAAGCCGCACGCGACCGTGGTCCTCAGCGGCGACGGTGGCGACGAGGCGTTCGCCGGCTACGACCGCTACATCGGCATGCAACTCTTCGAGCGCTACAAAAAAACGCCCGCGTTTCTGCGCAAACTCGCGCTGTGGTACGCGAAGTGGCGCCATCCGGCGGCGTCGCGACAAGGTTGGGACCGCATGCTGCGCTGGCTGGAAAAATGCCGGCTGATGGAAGCGAGCGGCCACCATCCATATCTCGCCGCGATGGAATTGTTCAGCGAGGAGCAGAAAGCCGAACTTTACGCCGACGAATTTGCCGAGCAGATCGAAGGTGACGACGCGCGCGAAGTTCTCGAGAATGCGATTCTGCGCGCACGCGAAGCAACTAAGACCGGCGACGAACTGGCCGACCCGCTCAGCCCCGGAGTGTTGCAGCGCGCCGATCTCGAAACGTATCTGCCGGGCGACGTGCTGCATAAAGTCGACCGGATGTCGATGGCCCACGGCGTCGAAGTGCGCTCGCCGTTCCTTGACGTCGATCTCGTCAGCTTCGCGCTCTCGCTGCCGGACAAAGTTCGCCTGCCCGATTCACGCCAGACCAAACCGCTGCTGCGCCAGGCCGCGGCCGCCGTTCTCCCGCCCGAAGTTGTTCGCGCGCGGAAGAAGGGTTTCGGCGTGCCACTCGACGATTGGTTCCGCGGCCCGCTCCAAAAAATCGCACTCAGCCTATTCGAGGACTCGCACTTGGCCGGTGATAAAATTTTCAAGCCGCGCTTCTGGGAAAAAATCTGGCAGGAGCATCAGCAGCAAAAAGCGCAGCACGGCGAGCGCCTCTATGCGTTATTATCTCTCGAAGTCTGGTACCGGATGTTCATCTCCGGCCCGGTTCCGCGAAGCCGACCTGAAGCGTTGAAATAAAAGTGGATGGGACTCTAAACATAGGCGAAGCGAACGTTGCTCCAATGGTGACCAAGAACATCATTTCTGTTTTTACCCTCAATATTGGCAACACGCACGCCAAGCTGGTTGCGTGGAGCAAGGGTGCCATCGAGGCTCGCTTCGAATGGTCCACGAGTGAAAAAAATCCCAAGCTCGGAAAATGGTTCGGCAACAGCGACGCCCCTGTGCTCATCGCCGGCGTTGTCCCCGCATACAAAGAAAGACTTGCCGCCCACGTCCAGAAATCCGGCCGTCGCGTGCTGATTTTTCGGCGCGACGTGAAGCCCTTTCTGAAAATTGCTCCTTCGCCCGCCGCCAAAGTCGGCGACGACCGCATCGCCGGCGCGCTCGGCGCGCTGTTTATCAAAGCGGACCGTCCCTGGGTCACCATCGATGTCGGCACCGCAATGACGATCAACGCCATTCGTCCGGGTTCAGCGAAAAAGCCTCCGCGATTCGAGGGCGGCCTCATTGTCGCCAGCGCAACAACAAGTCTGCGCGCGCTCAATCAATTCACGGCTCAGCTTCCGCTTTTCGATAACTTGAAAGGTTCCGGCAGCAAATCGTTTCTGGGCCGCAACACGCAGGAAGCCATGGCACTTGGCGTCTGGCATGCTCAGATCGCCGCCGCGATAACCATTGCGAAAGGCCAGATTCGCGAACTCGGCCCGCGCACATTGATCGCGCTCACGGGTGGAGGCGCGGGCGGGTTGGATTACTCGACCGAATTCCGCAGCGCTTTTCCTCGCCGCATATACTCCATCAAGGAACTCGTCCATCTCGGCCTCTATTCTGCGTGGCTTCAGAGCGGGCGCAAACATGGTTGACGCCGCGACGACCCGCGCGCTTGACCGCACGCGCGATCCAATTTTCGTGCGCGTTACCGGTTCGGGCAGCGGCGGCATCGCGACGTTGATCCTCGACGGCGAACAGCTCAACGCGCTGCTGCAGCCGTTTTTCAAATCCAAGCGCTCGCTCTTCGACGCCGTCTCCGGCGATCTGCTCTTCGGCCGTCTCGTCGATCCGTCCGGTCGCATTGTCGACGAAGTAATCGCAGCGCCGCTCGGCAAAAAAAATAGCAGCAGCGGCAATGAGCAGATCGAGCTCTCGTGTCATGGTGGCGTGGGTGCGATTGCCGCAGTCGAGCAGACCCTGCGCGACGCCGGCTTTGAGCGCGGCGGCGACAGCGCGCTGCCCGAACGCGCGCATCTCAATGGAAAATTGTCGCTGATCGCAATGGAATCGCGGCTGCGGCTCGCGCACGCGCTTACTGCTCGCCAGGCTGATCTTCTTCTCTCGCACGAAGAGTTTCAGCGCGTGTGGGAGCGTCACGGATTCGAAATGGCGCTTGCCATGCGAACGAAAGGCGCGCCGGCATGGCGCGAGAAAATGTACACCGACGCGATCGCGGCCCTCGAGAGCAGCGGCCCCGCACGCCAGCTTCTTCGCCAGCACCACGTCGCGATTCTCGGCCCCGTCAACGCGGGAAAATCGACGCTCGCCAACGCGTTCGCTCAGGCCGACCGCCACATCGTCAGCGATATTCCCGGAACGACGCTCGACCGTCTCGATACGCCGCTCGAATTGCGCGGGCTCAACGTGCTGCTCTCCGACACCGCCGGTTTGCGCGGAGCGAGCAACGACATCGAACACGAAGGCCAGTCACGCGCGCTGGGCGCTGCAAAAAACGCCGCGCTTCGATTACTGGTGCTCGACGGTTCGCGCCCGCCGGCGGAGAGCGATGTCGAATGGATCACGCTGGCGTGCGCCGCCGGCCCGAGCATACTCGTGCTGAACAAAAGCGACCTGGGCACCGACGAGAACGCGGATGGCCTTAGCTTTGTTGTGGGCAGCGACGCCATTCGTATTTCGGCGCAAACCGGCGCGGGACTTGCAAAGCTCGCTGAAACCATCGAGCCGCTCTTGCTGAAAGGTCCGAACCCGCAGCCCGGTTCGCCGTTCACAACGCGCCAGGCCGATCTGCTCGCTGAGATGAAACAAGGATTGAACGAGGGCGCAGCCGGCGGCGCGTTATTGCCGCTGCTGAGGCGATTGGTTGGGGTGCGGCCGGACGCGGATGAACTTGATGTAGTCCTGGCCGAACAGGAGCAAACGCGCGCGTGAACGTTTTACATGTGATCGTCGGGCGCGGTCCCACCGGCCCTGCTGCCGCCGCGATGAGCGACGTCAAGGCTCTGCGCGCGGCCGGCCACACGGCATACCTCGCCTCGCGTCACGGCACGGGCCTGATGGACGCCTGCAACGCCGAAGACATTCCGTACATCAGCGGATTGAAGCTCGGCCGCGGCGCGATGCGCATCCTTCATTTTCCGCACGACATCCGGCGCTTGCGCGCGATCGTGCGGGAACTCTCGATCGATGTGATTCACGTTCATCGCAGCGACGATCAACTGCTCGCCGCCGCCGCCATTGGAAAAACGCTGACGACGACGCTGGTCCGCACGTGGCACCGCCATCCGCGCGCGGTCGCGCGGCCGCTGCTGACGCGTCTTGCTGCGCAGGCCGACGGCTGTGTCTGCGTTTCGCGGGAGCATGCCGATACGCTGAACGTGAGCGGCGCAAAGAAAGTGGAGTTCATTCACGTTGGCGTTGACACCGAAATATTTCGGCCGCCGGACGAAAAGATTGACGACGCGGTTCGCATCGGCCACGTGGGCCGCTGGAAACAGGAAAAAGACGGGCGCGATCGCGGCCAACGCGCGGCGCTCGATGTTTTTGCAGCGCTGAAAAGCGAATGGCCGTGGAAAGGCCTGCTGATCGGGCGCGGTGAAATGGCCGCGGCGCTCCAAAAGGCCGCGTACGACGAGCGAAAGTTGTCGCGCGAACGCGTGGAACTCGTTCATTTTGAGAAACACTCCGCGGCGGAGTTTGCGGCCATGCTCGGGTCGCTTCATCTCGGACTTGTCTTCTCGGTTGGCAGCGACGGAACGTCGCGCGCGGCCGCGGAGCTGCTCGCCTGCGGCGTGCCGCTCGTTGTTGCCGATGTTCCAGGCCTGCGCGAGCTCGCCGAAGATTCCGCCAGCGCGCTTCGGCAGTTGCCGGACGATGCGAGCGGCTGGGCACACGCTATTGAGAAGCTGCTAGCCGATCCGCAGCGGCTGGCCGCCATGCGAGGTGCGGCGAGAAAACGCGCCGAAAGTGTTCACGCGCTCGCCGCGCGCGGCCGGGCGCTTGCGGACTTTTATTCCGCGCTTTAATTCGATGTGTCAGGAAACGTCGGCCTTTGAGTTTGGCAGTTGCTGCGACAGCGCGCGACGGATCGCTCCGGCGAGACGCTCGAGCGTGAACGGCTTCTGAATCAATTCTCTCGCGCCGGCTTCGAGCAGCGCGTGCACAGTCTGATCGGTGCTGTAGCCGGACATCAGGATCACCGGAACATCCGGCCGCCGCTTTCTCAATTCGCGATACAGCGGCAACCCCGCCAGGCCCGGCATCACCACATCCAGCAGCACGACGGCTGGAACGAAATCGCTATTGCGGTCGAGCTGCGACATCAGATCGACGCCGCCGGCGGCTGTTCGCACGTTGTAGCCGAGGCTCAGCAGCAACTGCCGCACAGTATCGCGCAGGATCGCATCGTCATCGACGAGCATGATTTTTTCGGAGCCGGCGAAGAGCGCGGCGGGCGAAGGCATGCCGGCGACGGCCATCATGTCGGCCTGGCTATGCGAGGAGAACACTTCGGGCACGCGCATGACGGCGCTTTGAGGACGAGCGCCCATCAGGCGGATGATGAAGCGCGTTCCTTTTCCGACCTGGCTTTCGCAGACAATCTGTCCGCCGTGGCTGCGCACGATTCCGAACACGACCGAAAGGCCCAGTCCCGTGCCCTTTCCCGGTTCCTTCGTTGTAAAAAACGGTTCGAAGAGATGGCGCTGAACTTCTTCGGTCATTCCGGTGCCGGTGTCTTCGACAGTCAGTTGCACGCCGGGATTTGCCGGACCGATCGCCGGCAGTTCCGACGACGATGACGACGCCGTGACTGAGGAGATCGGCATTGCGGAGACCGTGAGCGTCCCGCCTTTGGGCATTGCATCGCGCGCGTTCACGCACAGATTGAGAACGACCTGCTGCAATTGCGTCGGGTCGCCCTGCACGCGCGGCAGCGTCGGCGGAAAGTCCGTCACGATTTTAATCGTGCGCGGAAGCGACGGAGACAGCAGGTCGGTCGTTTCCTTGATCAGCGCGCCGATATCGATCGCGCGCGGCTGCAGCACCGATTTGCGCGCGAATGCCATCAGCTTGCTGGTGAGGTCCGCTCCGCGCTGCGCCGCCGATTCGATCTTTGCCAGCGCGCCATGCATGAGCTCATCGTCGGATTGCGCGCGCGCCAGTGCGCACTGTCCAATAATTCCGCCGAGCAGATTGTTGAAGTCGTGCGCCATGCCACCGGCGAGCGTACCCACCGATTCCATTTTCTGCGCCTGCAATAGCTGCGCTTCCAGCAGGGTCTGCTCAGTAATATCCACGCCCAGGCACACCATGCCCGTCGGGCGCCCTTCCGGTCCGAGCAGAAAACTGGAACTCCAGCGGATCTTGCGCTCGCGCCCGTCGGGCGTAGTCCAGTTGAGGATCAGATCTTTGCTGCAATCGTTCTCCATGAACGCCTGCGTCAGCGCGCTCTCGAGCTTGATGCGTTCGCTGGCTTTCGGACTGGCGACGCTGGCGAGATATTGGCCGAGCACCGCTTCGCGCTTGAGACCGCTGACGCGTTCGGCCGCGGCGTTGAAACTCAGGATTCTTCCGCGCGGATCGATCGAGACGATCATGGCGTGAATGCCATCGACGACCTCCTGCAGCCGTTTTTCCGACGCGCGCAGCGCCTGGCCCAGTTCGTCGCGTCCGACCGCGGCGGCGGCGAGTCGCGCGACGCCGTTAAGGCATTGCAGATCGCGCGGCTGAAACGCCTGGCCCTGTGTCTTCCAAACGCCAAGGATGCCGACGGGTCCCGCGGTTCCGGCCATCGGAATTACCGCGCCCGAAACGGCCCCGGGCAACAGCTTGAAAAGCATGCGGTGCACGCGCTTGTCCGCGTGGCCGTTCTCGATGATCAACACCTGGTTTTGGTGGAATGCCTGCGTGGTCACGTCCGGAACATTCAGCGGAATGCGCAGGTGTTTCAGCACCGGCGAATGTGTCCCGGCGATGCCACGGCTGATCAGCGCATTGCGGCCTTCGTTCAAAATCAAGAATCCCGCGCCGCCGAGCTGGAAATTGCGCGTCACCAGTTCAGCGATGCGCTGCAGCGTGCTTTCCAGCGCCGGATTTTCGACCAGCAGATGTCCGACTTCGTTCAGCAGGATCAGTTCGTCCGCGCGCTGGCATGCTTCCTCGTAAAGCCGCGCGCGCTCAATCGCCGCCGAAGCGAGCTGCGCAACCTGCTCCAGCCGCCGCACATCGTCGGCGCTGAACTGGCACGGCTCGGAGTTGTTGACCATCAGCACGCCGAAACGCTGGCCCTGGGGCCCCAGCGGCACGCAAATGCCCGAACCGGTCTGAAATTTCTCGTTCAATTCCGGACTGCAGCGCGGGTCGTTCTGCATGTCGGGCGCTACCAGCGTGCGCCCCTCTTTCAAACAGGAGACGACAAGCGATCTGGCAGAAAGCGGAATGCCGATGTCGCGCGCGCCGGGCAGCGGAATGTTTGTCGCGCGCGTGCGCATCGTCTGCGTCATCGGATCAAAAACAAAAACGGTCGCCCATTTTGCCGAAATGATTTTGTTCACGTTCTGCACGGACTGTTCCAGCGTGTGCGACATCGTCAATCGCTGCGACATCGAGCGCCCGATGTGTTCGAGCAATTTCAATTCGTTGGCCTGCTGGCGTGTCTTTTCGATCAGTCGCGCGCGGCGCAGTCCCGCCGCCGTCTGGCGCGCGACTTCCTCGGCCAATCCCGCGTCTTCAAGGCCGATCGGCTGCCGGCCGTCGAATGTCAACACGAGAGCGCCGGCCGGCCCGGATTCGCGCTCGGCCGTCGGCAGCGGCACGACCAGCGCGCTGTTCTCCCACCATGCTCCGCCCAGCGGCTGCGGCGTGCGCGCCAGGCTGCGGATGCCCACGCCGGTGGTGCGCACTTCGCGGATTGTCTCTGCGATCAATCCTGATTCTTCCAGCGGCAGAACGAGCTCTCGCGCAATCCCGGTCTTTTCCGATGCGCCGTCGGCACCGAAACAACGGATCACCGCGTCCTTCCCGTCTCCCGTCACGAGAAAAATAGCGGCCGAGTGCGCACCAAGCAGGCGGCGCGCGGCCGGCGCTGCCACGGCGAGGAGATTCGGCTCATCGCTTTCATTTGCGAGCTGCTGACTGAAGCGGTACAGCCCGCCCAAGTCGCCCGCGTAACGCCGCGCCTTCGAATGCGTTTCGGCACGCTCAAGCGCCGCTCCGACCGCGCGCCCGATCAGGCGGAACAGGCGGTTCTCTTCTTCCTCGGGCGAGTACGGCCGGTCGAAGGCAAGGTTCGCCACTCCGAGCGTCCCGCGTTCGCCCACGATCGGCACGGCGAGAAACGCCTCGAGATTCGCGCCGGTGAAATGCGCGCGCACGGCCTCGTCGTCGATATACAGCGGCAGCCCGCGCGGCACCGAAATCAGCGATCCGGTGCTGTAGCACTGCCCGGTCATCGAGCCATTGATTGCGAGCCGTTCGCGGCGCGGAAATTCGGCGGGGCGGATGCAGACCTGGTCAACGAGTTTCAGGAACGCGTTGTCGACCGGATCGGGAATATAAATCGCCACCTGCGCCGCGTCGGTCAGCCGCGTGAGGCTCTGCGACATTTCGCGGTATACCGCCACAGGATCGAGGCTGCGGTTGGCCGATTCGGTGACCTGCTGCAGCGTTGCGAGCTGCAAATGCCGCCGCCGCAGATTCTCGGTGTTCTGCCGCACCTCCGCACGCAGTTCTTCGCGATACCGCCGGAATACCAGGATCACCAGCGACGCGCCGCCGCTCACCGCGCCCAGCAACATCGCCACCAGCGCGCCCTTGCGGAACGCCGATGAGCGCTGTGCGTCGATCAGCGCTTTGCGCGCCTGCGGGTCGGTCGCCAATTCGCGGATCGTCATGTTGACCGAAAGATCGGCCGCGATGGTCCACGTGATGCAAAACGCCATGATCGTGATCAGCCCAAGCAGCAGCGCGAGAAATTGCTGGCGGACCGTCGTGCGGATTTCGGGAAGGCTGCCGAATGCCAGGCGCTTGCGCCGCTCGATGTACGCGCCGCTCAGTGCGGCCAGCGGCCATGTAATGAGCATGTCCTCAGCGAATTGCGCCAGCCAGTGCAGCTCCCAGTTTGAGAGCGCCACGTTTCCGCCGCGCAATAGTTCGCTCATCGACGTCGCTACAGCCGCGCAGAACGCCGCGAACGCAAACAGTCCGATCGACGGCAGGCGCCTCAATCTCGTGTCGAATGGAAACGCAGTTTGAATTCCAGCGAATACCGCGAGCGCGAACGGTTCGCTGAACCATGGGCCGAGCGACGGGCTCATTACCGTCACGGCGCAGGTCAGTTGCATCACGATGGCGTAATTGAAGCCGCCGTAAAACAGCCAAAGCAGGCTCAGCGCCCACGGCACATGCAGCGCCAGTGAAACCCACATCGGCGAATGCGCCAGGTCGATGTTAATTCCGCGCACTGCCAGCGCCTTGGCGATCAGGCCCACCGAAACCGAAAGCAGCCACAACGAACCAATGGCTACGGCGCGGCGCGGAGATCCACGGCCGCGCCAGATCGGCCAGGGCAGCGGTCGCATCCCCGGTTCATCGATCACGCGCGTGGTGTTCGCGGCAGAGATGACCTGCGGCTTGGGCTCCGCGGGCGGAATCGTCGCGACGGCTTCGGCCAAGGGTTCGGCGCTCCAGTCCGTCACCAGTGTCGCAGAATTTTCATGCGGAGACAAGCTATTCAAAGACGAAACGCCATCTTATGAAATAGGCCGCCGTTTATGGGGCGCGAGCGTCCCGCCCGCTGTTAGGAGACTTAACGTCTTTCCTGCTAAGACTTCGACACGAATGCGGGCGGGACGCCCGCGCCCCATAAACAGAACTCGTTCCACTTGAACTTTGCCGCTGAAACTTCAAACTGCGCTCCACAATGAAGGAAGCCACACCCGAATCAGAACCCGGCGCAGACGCTCCGCGCGGCACGTCCGCGCAGAACGACACGCCGATCATGAAGCAATACCAGGCCGCGAAATCGCGCTACCCGCGCCATTTGCTGTTCTTTCGCGTCGGCGATTTTTTTGAGCTCTTTTATGACGACGCCAAAACCGCTTCGCGCGTGCTGGGCCTGACGCTGACGTCGCGCAATAAAGGAGTGGACCCGATTCCGATGGCCGGAGTGCCCGCGCACACGGCAGAACAGTACCTCGCGCGGCTCTTGCGCCAGGGTTTTTCGGTCGCGGTCTGCGATCAGACCGAAGATTCATCGCAGGCCAAGGGTTTGGTGAAGCGCGAAGTCACGCGCGTCGTCACGCCGGGCACGGTGCTCGAAGAAAATCTGCTCGATGCGAGGAAACCGAATCGTCTCGTCGCGATTTTGCCAGAGGCGCCGGGCGGCGAACCCGGAGCGAAGCGCTACGGCCTCGCCGTGGCCGATCTCGCGGCGGGAACGATATTTGTGCAGGAACTCGTCGGCGACATTGCGCTGCGCAGCGAATTCGCGCGCCTCGCTCCGAGCGAGTGCCTGTTGCCGGAAGATCCACCGATGCCGATTGGCACGCGCGCGCCCTCGCCGCTGCCGGAAGGACTCGGCGACGGCCTCGCGGTTTCGCGTCTGAAACAAGCCGCATTCGCGCCGCGCGAGGCCAACGAACGCTTGATGCGCCGCTTCAGCGAAGACGGTCGCGACAAGCAGGCCGCCGCGAATCTGAAAGCGCTCGCGAAGGCATTGCCACTGGCGATGTCGGCCGCGGGTGCGCTCGCCGGATATATAGAGGAGACGTTCGCGGGCGGAAACGTGATGCTCTTGGCGCCGCAGGCGTTCGATCCGGAAAAATTTCTCTGTCTCGGAGATTCCGCGATCCGCAGTCTGGAATTGCTCGCCACGCTGCGCAACGCCAGCTTCGAAGGCTCCCTGCTCTGGTCAATCGACCGCACCTGCACCGGCGCAGGCAGCCGGGTACTGCGCGAATGGATGGTCCGGCCGCTGCGCCAGCTTGAACTGCTGCGCGCGCGGCACGACGCCGTCGCAAGGCTGGTTGAGGACTACGATCTGCGCACGTCTTTGCGCGCCCAGGTCAAAAATCTCGCGGATCTTGAACGCATCTCTGCGCGCCTGGCCGCGAATAGAGCGACGCCGCGCGATCTGATCGCATTGAAAGACACGCTGCTGCTACTGCCGGAACTTCGCCGCCAGCTTGCGGGGGGCGGCGGGATGCTTCCGGACGCCCCTGCGTTGCCGGATCGCACCACGGAAGACGCGCCCGATGCGTCGCTGCTGGGCGGAATTCAAAGCGCGATGATGGGCTTCGAGGAACTCGCGACGCTGATCGCCACGCAATTGAAAGACGGCTGCTCGAACATCATCAATGAAGGCAGCCTGATGAATGACGGCGTCGACGCGGAACTCGACCGCCTGCGCGGCATTTCAACGGGCGGAAAAGAATGGATCGCGAGTTTTCAGGCCGCCGAACAAACGCGCAGCGGAATCAACAGTTTAAAAATCGGCTACAACCGCGTCTTTGGCTACTACATCGAAATTTCGCGCGCGAACCAGCATCTGGTGCCGAAAGATTACGAGCGTCGCCAGACGCTCACCAATGCCGAGCGTTACACGACGCCAGAATTGAAAACGCGCGAAGCCGAAGTGCTCGGCGCGGAAGAAAAAATCTGCGCGCTCGAACAGAAACTGTTTCTCAACCTGCGTGACTCCGTCGCCGACTGGTCGCGGAAGCTGCACGAGACCGGCATCGCGCTCGCGGAACTCGACGCGCTCTGTTCGCTCGCCGAAGTCGCTCACAAAAAAGGCCACGTGCGTCCGATGATGTCGAACTCCGGCCGCCTGGTTTTCGAGCAGATGCGCCACCCGGTTCTGGAGGACACGCTGCCGAAAGGCGACCTGGTGCCCAACGATCTGGCGCTGCTGTCGCCGGGGCAAAACGGAGCGCAATCGGGCGCGGAAATCGCGCAGATCCTTCTGCTCACCGGTCCGAACATGGCCGGAAAATCGACCTACATCCGCGCGAGCGCGCTGTGCGCGATTCTGGCGCAGATGGGCGCGTTTGTTCCGGCCGAGAAAGCCGACGTCGGCATCGTCGATCGCATTTACACGCGCGTGGGTGCGGCCGACGATCTGGCCGGCGGGCGCAGTACATTCATGGTCGAGATGACCGAGGTCGCCGAAATTCTCGCGGGCTGCTCGGACCGTTCGCTGGTGATTCTCGACGAAGTGGGGCGGGGGACGAGCACCTACGACGGCGTCAGTCTCGCGTGGGCCATCGTCGAACATCTGCACCAGGGAAAATGCAAACCGCGCACGCTCTTCGCGACGCATTACCACGAGCTGAGCGCGCTCGAACAGGAACTTCCGCGCGTGAAAAATGCGTCGGCATCGGTAAAGGAGTGGCAGGGCGAAATCACTTTTTTGCACCGCATCGTGCCGGGTCCTAGCGAGCGCAGTTTCGGCCTGCATGTCGCGCGCCTGGCCGGGGTGCCGAAATCGGTGATCGAACGCGCGCGCGCGATTCTGCTCACACTGGAGGACGAGAGCGCTCACCGTGTCGAGGACGTCACCGAAGGTGGCGGCTCGCGCGGCAAAACAAGATCGCGCCGCAAAGCCAAGCCGACTGCGCAAGACGGCCAGCTCACTCTATTCGAGCCCGATGCCGAGCACCTCGATCCGACGGTGAAAGAAGTCCTCGACGATCTGCGCAGCGCCGACCCGCACCAGATGACGCCGATGGAAGCCATCGCACTGCTGGATAAGCTCATCAAAAAAGCGAAGTAATCTTATCAGCGCACATTTTTTCCTATCCGCCTGACAAAGCGCGTTTTGCGTTGTAACATGGTGACAGCAGTCTTCGGGCGGAAGTTATATACAATATGGATGGCGCATTCGGACTCGGATTGGTCGGTTTTGCCGGCATCGTCGCCCTGACGCTCGGAATCCTCGTTGCCTTTCCCGTCTGGCTTTATCACCGCCGCGAAGTGTTGCGCATGCGCGGCACGAATGCGAAAGAAGTTCTGAAACTGCGCGAGCGCCTCGAAGTGATCGAGCGCCGCTGCGCGAAACTGGAAGAACAGGTCCAGACCGCGCACCTGCTCATCGCCGACGAACAGCGCTCGTTGGACAAAAAGCTTTCCAAGATAATGCCCGACGACGCCGAGGACGATTCGGCGGCGCGCAGCGTGAAGATGCGGGAGCGGGCGAGGGATTAGGCGTCATGAGCGAGATGGTTTCGACGTCACTCGTTGTTGCCGGTGGTATTGTTGCAGTCGTACTGATTTTAATTGCGTTTCCGGTCTGGCTATATCATCGCCGCGAACTCATTAAGCTGAACACTGGAAATCCAACCGCGGAAAAAGTGCTGCGCCGAATCGACGCGCTGGAAGCACGCTGTAAATCCATTGAAGATAAGCTCAACCAGCGCTGATTATTTCAAAAGCCATTCCGGCCCATTTTGTACATTGGGGCGGCCGAGGATTTAACGAAGCAGGTCTGTCTTGCGGATGTCGCGGAGTTTCTCTGACACGTTGCGGTAAAGTTCCGGCAGCCACTTGGGAGCCGGAGGAAATGCGGCCGGCGCCACTCCGTCGCACGGCGCGATGATCACGTCCACGTTCGCCATTCCGACTTTTGAGACCACGGCGTAGACTTCGTTGATTCCCGCATCGCCAATCGCAACGCAACCGATGGACGCGTTTTTGCCGTGGATGCAAATGTCGCCGCCCAGTTTTGTCCGGCCGTCGCGTTGCGCGTTCAGGCGATCGAAAGCGTTGGGATAATCGATTTTCATCGAGAGATGATAGGTGCTGTGTGGATTCAGCTCGGTGATGTGATAAATGCCTTCGGGGACCTGCTTATCGCCTTCGCGCAGCTTCGGCCCGCCTGTGCCGCTCGCCGCGAGCACCGGGAAATCCTTGAGATGCGCCCAGCGGTCCGTCTGCGCCCAGAGTTCGAGCCGCTTCTCTTTCTTAAACACCAGAATCGCCAATCGCCGCGCGTTTTCGATGCGCGGGGCGGCAGCGTGTTGCGGAGCCGAGACTGCAACCGGCGGCGTTAAAGGGATCGGAAGGAATTTTTGTGAGGGCGGAGGAACCGGCGCGATCGTTTCGGCCCGCGAATTCTGCCGGTAGCCGAGCAACAAGACTCCGCCAAGCACAATCGCCGTCAGAGCCAGCGCGGTGGTGGGGCGGAGTTCCATGAAATGGGTATCGGCAAGATTTCTACGATTCTTGCGGTCCGAACTTTTTTCGAAACTCCGCCCGCATCCTCTTCCGCCAATAGTAGCCCCAGCCGATTCCGTACACGATCACGACGAGACCAAACGTCGCGGACCAGCACGGGATTGGGCGCAAATCGCGGGGCACGAAGAAACTCGCGATGCCGCCGGCGACGAACAAAAACGCGCCGCATTTCAATAGCAGCGCCTGCTTGGCGTCGGCGGCGCGGCGGTCGGCGGCGCGGTAGTCGAAGACGGGATTGCCTGTCAGGTGTTCCAAGGTCATGCTCGCGATTGAGTGTTATTTGGGATGCAGACTAGCGCCCGGCTTCAGCCGGGGGTCCACGCCGCATTCAGAGCCATGACCCCCGTTCACGGGGGTTACAGCACCTCGGGGGCATCAGGATCGATGCGTTCCATTTTCGCATTGATCGATTTACGCGCATGATGCTGGCGCTGATTTGCAATGTATGCCGCGACGGCGCGGCAATCTTTCTTGGCCAGGCTTAGCACACCGTACCCCTCGCCCCAATGGAATCGATGTGGGGCGTGCAATTCAGTGTTGACGAAATGACTGGTGCTGCCTTTGACCTTGCCAATGAATTCGGAAAGTAAAACGGATGGCGGCGTGCTGACCAATAGATGAATGTGGTCTTCGATGCCGCCGATTTCGATTGGGAACGCGCCGTATTCTCGAGACTTGGCAAGAATCTGGTCCCAAATGGATCGTTCGATTTCGGGTGTTATGAGTTTCAAGCGGCCTTTGGTTTGCCAGACGAAATGAAAATACAATTCGGCGTAATAATTCTGCGCCATGTGTTTCCCTCCGGCCAAAAACCGTCGTGAACGACGGTAATAGAGCGCAACTTTTGCCCCAACCCCCGGCTGAAGCCGGGGGCTAGTCGAGCAGCAAACTAGTCAGACAACTGGACACAAACTCAACGTGCTCCATGAACCATACCGCTTGATACCGCGACTTCGCGCGTTAGTCTATTGCTCTTCAGTCGTGTGCCTGGATCAGAGGGTTCTGTCAAGGTGTCCACAGACTAGCCCCCGGCTTCAGCCGGGGGATGTGGCGTCTTGATTGCCATTACCGTCGTTTACGACGGTTCCAGCGCGGTAACGCCCGTGAACGGGCGTCCGGGTTGTGGCATTTTGCGGTCCCCCGGCTGAAGCCGGGGGCTAGTCTGAAAATTCGGCAAACATCATGTTGACATGCGAGGAGTTTTACGATGTCGAAGAAACTGGAAGATCTGAATGTCTCGGGAAAACGGGTGCTCTGCCGCGTCGATTTTAATGTCAGCACCGACAAGAAGACCGGCGAGATCAAGGACGATACGCGCATCGTCGCCGCGTTGCCCACCATCAAGTACCTCAGCGAAAAGGGCGCGAAGGTGGTGCTCTGTAGCCACTTCGGACGCCCCGAAGGCCGCGATCCGAAACTGTCGCTCAAGCCGGTCGCCGATCGACTCGCCAAGCACTGGGGCAAACCGGTCGCGTTCGCCACGGATTGCGTCGGCCCGGAAGCTGAAAAAGTGGTCGCCGGATTGAAGAATGGCGAAATCGCGCTGCTCGAAAATCTGCGCTACCACGCGGGCGAAGAAGATGACGACGACGCGTTCGCCTCGCAGCTCGCCAAGCTCGCCGACGCCTACGTCAATGACGCCTTCGGCGCCGCGCATCGCGCGCACGCGTCGGTGCATGCGGTTGCGAAAAAGTTTGCGGACCGCGCGGCGGGTTTCCTGCTGCAGAAAGAAGTCGATTATCTCGGCCGCGCGCTGAGCAAGCCGGAACATCCGTACGTCGTCGTTCTGGGTGGAGCGAAAGTCGAAGATAAGATCAAGGTCATCAAGAAAATGCTAGAGGTCGCCGACACGGTGCTGATCGGCGGCGCGATGGCGTATCCGTTCCTTCTTGCGCAGGGCAAGCCGGTTGGAAAATCGAAGGTCGAGCAGAGCGACGTGCCGCTGGCGAAAGAAATCCTCGCCATCGTCGCCGCGCAGAAAAAGAATTTCATCCTGCCGCTCGATCACGTGGTCTCGGAGAAGTTCGAAGCCAACGCGCCGAACCAGGTCGTGGAATGGGACCAGATTCCCGACGGCAAAATGGCGCTCGATGTCGGACCCAAGACGGTGCAGGCCTACACGGACGCGATCGCCAAAGCCAAGATGGTGGTGTGGAACGGTCCGCTGGGCGTGTTCGAACTCGAACCGTTCAACGCCGGGACGTTCGCGATCGCTCACGCGATTGCCAAGAATACGGGCGCGACGACGATCGTCGGCGGTG
>Ga0265314_10001481_pt1 | contig 26126 bp, 23 predicted proteins | sample 4126metaG_FD_203106 | JGI IMG/M metagenome (GOLD analysis project Ga0265314, IMG submission 203106) | Rhizosphere microbial communities from Carex aquatilis grown in University of Washington, Seatle, WA, United States - 4-1-26 metaG | ecosystem: Host-associated > Plants > Roots > Rhizosphere >... | reverse complement strand
GGGACCATCCGTCCTTTCGGAAGGAAATTCCCACCGCATCGGAAGTGCGCTCGAATCTGGTAAGCTTTCGCTGATACACGATTCGAAGACAAACTTCGAGCTTGGTTATCGGCCCATTTTTGATCTCCCGGAAAGGGCGTTCATTGTCGGATCTACGCATTTTGATTGCAGGTGGAGGCACAGGCGGTCACATCATCCCTGCTCTGGCTGTCGCCCATGAGCTTCAAATCCGCCACAACGCAGACGTCCTGTTTGTTGGTACTGCGCGCGGACTTGAAATTCGCCTGGTGCCCGAAGCAGGATTCAACCTGCGTCTTATTAGCGTGGGGCCACTTAAAAATGTTTCGCTCATCACCAGGTTGAAGACTTTTCTGCAACTGCCGGCCAGCATCGGCGAGTGCAAACGGCTGATCCGCGAATTCCGGCCCAATGTTGCTTTGGGAGTGGGCGGTTATGCTTCCGGCCCCGGAATAGCTGCGGCGATGCTGATGAAGATCCCAACCATGGTGTTCGAGCCGAATGCAATGCCCGGACTTGCCAACCGCCTTGTGGGCAAGCGAGTGCAGGCGGCCGCGGTCAATTTTCCGGCCGCCGTCAAATGGTTCAACAACGCCGAGGTCACTGGAATTCCGGTGCGCCCCAGGTTTTTTCAACTGGAGCCGCCGTCTGTCGCTCGACCGCACTTGCTCATCTTCGGTGGCTCGCAAGGCGCGCGCATCTTCAACACGCATCTGCCCAGAATCATGAAGGCGCTGCTCGATGCTGTTCCCGGGCTTACAGTTTTGCATCAGAGCGGCGCCCGGCATTTTGAAGTCACAGAGGCAGCCTATCAAGCGAGCTGTGCCGATCCGGAGCGCTGGATGGTGTGTCCATTTCTTGACGACATGCCAGAGCGTTTTGCGCGAGCGAATCTTGTGCTGGCGCGCAGCGGTGCATCCACTGTGGCGGAATTGGCGGCCGCGGGTAAACCGGCGCTGCTGGTCCCCTTTGCCGCGGCTGCCGATCAGCACCAGCGAGCGAATGCTGAAGCCATGGTGGCCGCGGGAGCCGCCTTGATGCTGCAGGAACCGCAACTGGAGGAGCCGGGCAAATTGCTCAATGCACTCGTCGAACTCTTGGAGAATCCTCAGCACTTGGCGGCGATGTCCACCGCCGCGCGCTCGCAGGCGCATCCTGCCGCAGCTGAACGCATTGCAGATCGCCTCGCCGAACTGGCGCGGGACGGCGGCCGGTAAGGCCTGGCATCTTTACTTACGCAAAAAAAGCCCGCCTGCCGAAGCAGACGGGCTTTTTTTATTTCTAGTTGAGCTTAGCGATGTCCACCGCCACCACCGTGGGAGCCGCCACCACCGCCGCCGTGGAATCCACCGCCACCACCACCGCCATGGAATCCACCACCGCCGCCGCCGAAGCTGCCACCAGAACGGCCACCGCCGCTAAAGCCGCCACCTGCTCGGCCGCCACCACTGAAGCCGCCACCGGGACGCGCTCCGCCACCGCTAAAACCACCGCCGGCTCGTGCGCCACCGTTGCCGCCGCTGAAGCCGCGGTATCCACCGCCGCCGTATGCGCGGGCTGGGCCATTGCTGTAACCACCTCTGTTGCCGCCCATATAGGCTGAGCGACCGCCGTCTCCGCGACCACCGTAACCACCGCGGCCACCATAAACGCCCCGGCCTTCATTGCCGCGATATCCATAACCGCCACGATATCCGTGGTCTCCGTAGCCGCCGCGATAGCCGCCGTAGCCGTACGCGTAGCGTCCGCCGCGCCATCCATAGCCGTACCACGGACCTGCACCGATAAAGATGCCGCTAGTGAACCACTGCGGCCCGTAATACCCATAAGGAGCGCATGCGTAAGGATAATAAGGGTAGTAGCCCCAATCGCAAACTGGCGGAGCGTAGTCGTAACCACCATCGGCGTATGCGTAAGGATCATCCACTACCGCGGGACCGACGCCTATACCAACTGCGACCTGGGCTTTTGCCATTTTGGCAAGGGGCAGGATCAAGAGCATTGCAAATAGAACGAACCCGAGCTTTTTCATAAAATCCTCCGTCTGCTGCCCGTCCGCTTGTTTCGGAGTGGGGAACCGGGATCAATCCCGTTTTCAGCACCTTGCCGGCCCTGGGTTGCTTTTTCCCAACTGGCCCTACACTCTCAAACACGCTTTCGTCGTTTAGTTGCGGCATTTATAAAGAATTTGTAAACACCACGAGCTACAAAGGAGTCTAACTCCAACCTGCTCTCAACCTCTGGTTAGGTGGGTTTTGCCGTTCCGGGATCGTGCCCAGTTCAGGCAGGCTTCTGCGCTATCAAAAAGAACGGCCCCTCCACCTGGGAGAGGCCGCTTTTCATCAAACAATCAGCGCAGGTCAGCAGGGTACAGAGCTGCTGTTAGCGGCGGAATCGATCATGATCGCGATCCCGATCTCGATCATGATCCCGATCGTGACGGAAATCATCGCGATCATAGCGCCGGTCGCGATCCCAATCGCGATAGCGGCCACGATCCCAATCGCGCCCACGATAGTAATCGTCACGATCGAAACGGCCCGTGTACGCCCAGCGTCCGGGAATCCAGTAGCCGCCGTTGTAGTAGCCGTCCACCCAAATATATCCGGGGCCTGGGTAAGATGCGGCGTAAGCTGGCCCGCCGCCGATGTAAACGCCAATCTCGGCTGCCTTCGCGCTCGTTGTTCCAATGGCGACTGCGCCAGCCAGGATTGCCGCTCCCAACATCAAACTCTTCATGCTTGCCATAACCCCTCCGTCCCTGCCGGCCAGTTACGATTGCCGGCCCGGCTACCTCCGGTCTGAGGCTTGGTTCTTGCTGCCTCCCGGCGTGCCGGTTATGTCCTGTGCAAACACGCTGCCGGCGAAAGGTTGCGGCGACCGTGCGAAAATAAAGTCCCGCAACTTTTTTTGAAACTGGTGTTGAAGTCGCGAACACGATAGAGCAGAAAGCTCCTTCCTTCCTTCCGTCCTCCGCGCGCTTCGATTTCTGTTGCTGCAAGCTGTTCCGCTCCTCTCTGTTAACCTGATCCTTCACCTTCCATGTTTGCCAAATCCCAGCACGCGCACTTCATCGGTATCGGTGGCATCGGCATGAGTGGCATCGCCGAGATCCTGCTCAACCTGGGCATGAAAGTCTCGGGCTCCGACTTGCGCCGCGGCCCGGTGACCGATCGCCTTGCGGCGCTAGGCGCCACAATTTATCAAGGTCACGAGGCCGGCAACGTCGCCGGAGCAACGGTTGTGGTCACCAGTTCCGCTGTAACTGCTGCCAACCCAGAAGTGCAGGAAGCGCACGCACGCAAAATTCCAGTCATTCAGCGCGCCGAAATGCTGGCGGAACTCATGCGTCTCAAGTTCGGCATTGCCATAGCCGGCATGCACGGCAAAACAACAACCACTTCCATGGTGGCCAGCGTGCTCAGTGCGGGCGGCCTCGATCCTACGGTAGTCGTCGGCGGCCGCGTAGATGCGCTGGGTTCGAACGCCCGACTTGGCACCACGCAATACCTGGTCGCCGAAGCTGATGAAAGCGATCGCTCGTTCCTCAAGCTTTCGCCCATCCTCGCCGTGGTGACCAATCTCGACCGCGAGCATATGGATTGCTACCACGACATGGACGACGTGGAGCACGCGTTTCTGGATTTCATGAACCGCGTTCCGTTCTATGGCGCGGTTACCGCGTGCATCGATAATCCACTGTTGAAATGCATCCTGCCGCGTGCGCGGCGTCGCGTGTTTACCTACGGAGAATCGCAGGAAGCCGATTACAGGCTGCAATTTCTGCCGCTTGGCGAAGCTTTTGCCGGCGCGCTGCGTTTTGCGCGCTTTGTGGTGAACACGGCAGACGGACCGCTCGGCCCATTTGAACTGCATGTTCCCGGCCGTCATAACGTTTTGAACGCGACAGCCGCAGTAGCCATTGCGCGTCAGCTTGAAGTTCCGGCGGAGAAGATCGCTGAAGGACTCAACCACTATCGCGGTGTCGACCGGCGCTTCCAGCGTAAAGGCGTGGTGCGCGGCGTTACTGTTGTTGACGACTACGGCCATCATCCCACTGAAATTCGCGCCACGTTGGCTGCCGCCCGCGAATGCGGCCATCGGCGCATTCACGTCATCTTTCAGCCGCACCGCTACACGCGCACCAAAGATCTGATGGAAGAGTTCGGTGGCGCATTCAACGACGCTGACTCCGTGACCATCCTGCCCATCTACGCCGCCAGCGAAGAGCCAATTCCCGGCATCACGGCAGAGAATCTCGTCGCAAAAATCACCGGACCGCGGGTGCAATACGCTGCGGATTTTCCAGCAGCGATTGCGGCGGTGACTGCGCAGGCGGGCGAAGGCGACCTGGTGATGACACTCGGCGCCGGAAGCGTGAGCCAGCTCGGTCCGCAAATTCTGACCGCGCTCGACAAATCGTAGCGCCCTTCCTCCTTCCCAAGCACGTAACCCCAAGGATTCCCCTCGTTTTTTGGCCGGAATTGTACAAGCGACCCCCAGCTATAGTGAAATCTGGCGATGCTCTCGACTTGTTCTTACGCGTGAAGAATCAAAGTGACACCACATCTCGGCCCCTGATCTGGGAAGATGATGCGCCCGCGGGTTCCCGCTTCCGGCGCATGCAGCAAGGTGTACCCCGAACGGGGCGCTCTCTGCCCGGCATGCCGCTCGAAATGGACGATCTGGATGGCGACGATGTTCCGCGCGCAAAATGGGGCAAGAAAGGTGAGGGAAGCGGCCGCTGGTGGTGGCCGGCCAGCACCGTGGGACGCGTATCTGTAGGAGTAGGTGCGCTCATCGTTTGCGGCCTTCTCGTCACTGCGGCGGAGTTGTCCAAAACCTATTTGCAGCGCGACGGGCGCTTCCGCATTGCCGGAGCAAGCCACATCCAGGCAGTTGGACTCACTGAGGTCACGCGCGCGCAACTTCTTCCAGTGTTCGGGGAAGACATTGGACGCAATGTTTTTTTTGTTCCGCTGAACGAGCGCCGCAAGGAACTTGAAGCGATTCCCTGGGTTCAGAAGGCCACGGTCATGCGTCTTCTTCCCGATCAACTTCGCGTCGATATTGTTGAGCGCAAGCCGGTGGCCTTTACAAGGCACGGCCAGCAGATTGGACTTGTCGATGCAAGCGGCGTGCTGCTCGATATGCCTGCCGCGGCAATGGCCGCGCATCACTATTCGTTTCCCGTCCTCACTGGAATTGACGCCGGCGAAAAACCTGAATCGCGCCAGGCGCGCATGGCTGTTTACCAGCGCTTGATGAGCGACCTGGACTCAAACGGCAAACGCAACTCCGATCAGCTTTCGGAGATCGATCTCACAGATCCTGAAGATGCGCGTGTGCTGATGCCGGAACAGGGCACGGACATCCTCGCTCATTTCGGCGAAGATCATTTCCTTGAGCGTTACCAGCGCTACAAGGACCACATCGCCGAATGGCGGCAGCAGTATCCTCAACTCTCCGCAGTCGATTTGCGTTATGAGCACCAGGTAGTACTTGATATGGCTTCGGGCGCCAGCCACACGCAGGCCAATCCTGACGCGAAGTCAAATGTCGTCGAGGAGACAGCGAAGGCCGCGGTAGAAGCAAAGTCGGCAGCTGGAGCGGTCACTCCCGCCAAACCGAAGCCCTCAGCCAAAGTGGCGGCGGGTAACACAACACATGAAAAGGCGTCGAACGACAAGAACGCTCACGAGAAGAATGCCCATGAGAACAGCAAGACGAAACCGGGCGATAAAACTTCCGCGCATGCCTCGGCGAAGGCGAAGTCACCAGCATCCAAATCGAAAGGCGCAGTGTCAAAGAATGCGAAAGATAAAAAGCACACTGCCGGCAAGACGGCCACGCAGAAAAAGGTAAGCATGCCCGGCAAAAGTTCAATTTCCAAAAAGCCGACTGCCCCCGGCAAGCCAACTGCTCAAGACAAGTCAAAACCAAAAACCTCAGCAGCGCGCCCAGCGGCCGCAGAAGGCCAGTGAGCATCATGCCTGCGAAGACCGACAGCCTGATCGTCGTACTCGACATTGGAAGCGCGTGGACCCGCGTGCTTGCCGCCGATGTCAACGAAGGCGTCGCGCGCTATCGCGGCCACGGCATTGTGGAATCCGCCGGCATGCGCAAGGGCCTCATCGGCGAACTGGGTCCTGCGTCGCGCGCAGTGCGTTCCGCCAGCGAACAGGCCGAGCGCGTGGCGCGGCTCAATTTAGTGGAGTGCGCTGTGGGAGTGGGCGGTCCGCACATTCGCGGACTCAACACCAATGGCGGCGTTGGGCTTGGCAACCGCATGCGCGAGATTACGCGCGAAGATGTGCGCAGCGCCGTCGACCGCGCGCGCGCCATCGCGCTGCCTCCCGACCGCGAAATACTTCATCTGCTTCCGCGCCAGTTCATCCTTGACGAGCAGCCCGGCATCTTCGATCCGGTGGGCATGGTGGGCTCACGGCTTGAAGTGGATCTGCACATTGCCACCTGCTCCGGCAGTTCCATGCAGAGTGCGGTCACGTGCGCCAATCGCGCCGGGCTTGAGGTTTCTGAAGTCATTCTTGAATCCATTGCCGCGGCTGAAAGCACACTATCTGCCGATGAACGCGAACTCGGCGTATGCCTGCTCGATATAGGCGCTCATTCGAGTGACCTGGTCGTGTTCTTTGAGGGAGCCGTTGCGCACACTGCCTCAGTTCCCATCGGCGGCGCACACTTTACCAATGACCTCGCCATCGGACTGCAGATGCCGGTAGCGCAGGCTGAAGAGCTCAAGCGGCAGTACGGCAATGCGGTGGTCACCTCGGTGCCACAATTGGCGGAGATTGAGATTGCCAATCCCGAGCCGCAAATGCTGCGGCTGCGCATGATTGCGGAAATTCTTGAACCGCGAGCACGTGAGCTTATGCACTACGTAAAAGAGAGTTTGCGTCAGGGCGGCGTCGTGGACGCGCTGGGAGCCGGTTGCGTTCTCACAGGCGGCGGAGCCCTGCTTGCCGGTATGCTGGATGTAACGGAGAGCCAGTTGCGCGTACCGGCTCGAACGGGCATGCCGGTGCGTCTTTCCCATATGCCGGGCGAACTCGTTCATCCCGGCTTCGCTACCACGATTGGCATGCTCCTGTACGTGCAACGGACTGGCGCCATGCGCGCTGCTGAAGACAACAGCCTGCGCGCCAAACTGCGCTCGCTGTTTGCGGCAAGTTATTAAATAGTTATGGAAGATGACCAGGAGGCAGGAGGTTTGAGCGAAATGGAACAGCCGAAAGACCAAGCCGGAGAAATGCGCATTCACTTTCACGATGAAACACCGCGCGGCGCCCGCATCAAGGTAATCGGCGTTGGCGGCGGCGGCGGCAATGCCGTCAATCGCATGATTCAGGCCAAGATGGAAGGCGTTGAATTCATCACCGCCAACACTGACGTGCAGGCGCTCAAGCTTTCGCAGGCCCCGGTCAAACTCCAGCTCGGCGTTCGGCTCACGCTGGGTCTCGGCGCCGGCTCAAATCCTGACACTGGCCGCAGCGCAGCACTTGAAGACTCAGAAAAAATTATTGAGGCCCTTGAAGGCGCCGACATGGTGTTTGTGACAGCAGGTTTGGGCGGAGGCACTGGCACAGGAGCGGCTCCGGTCATCGCGTCGCTGGCCAGCGAAATGGGTATCCTCACCGTTGCCGTTATCACCAAGCCGTTTTCGTTTGAAGGCAAACGCCGTATGCAGCAGGCAGAGCGCGGCTTGAAGGAACTCATCGAATCTGTCGACACCATGATCGTGATTCCCAACGAGAAGCTGCTGGCCGTTGCCAAAGATGCAGGCTTCTTTGAGAGTTTCCGTATTGCCGACGACGTCCTTCGCCAGGGCGTGCAGGGCATAAGCGACATCATCACCATTCCGGGCATCATCAACCGCGACTTTGCCGACGTAAAAACCACCATGGCCGGCATGGGACACGCGGTGATGGGTACGGCCATCCGTTCCGGCGCCAACCGCGCAATTGAAGCTGCTCAGGCCGCCATGGCCTCGCCTCTGCTTGAAGCCGGCGCAATTGACGGCGCACGCGGCATTCTCATCAACATCACCGGCTCCAACTCGCTAAAGCTCTCTGAGGTCAACGAGGCCTCAACGCTCATCCAATCGGCTGCTCATGAAGACGCCAACATCATCTTCGGCGCAGTGCTTGACGAGAAGATGGGCGACGACGTGAAGATCACCGTCATCGCCACTGGCTTTCGCGATCAGATGATGCCGGAACGCCGCGCCCGCATGTTGAGCGTGGAAGAAGCGCCGGTAGTTTCGATACCGATGGTGGCAGTTCCCGTCGAGTCGCCCAGCAGCTGGATGCATGAAGAAAAGCCTGCCGCCGAACCAGCTCCGCCCGCGCCGCCATCACCCCCGCGCTTCAAAAGCGAGGAAGAAAACGACGCTGACGAAAAAGGCGCTGCCGACTTCTACTTCACGTCCTCTACTCCTCCGGTTGCAACTAGCGTTACCGTCGCACCATCGCCGGTTGCGATTGCGGAAGAGCCCGAGCCGAATTTTGAAAGGGCGCAAGCCGACAGGGACGAGACGTTGACGGTTCGATTCGAAGAGCCTCTCGAGCAGATACCGGCCGCCCAGTCTCAGCGGGATTATGCCGCCGATTTTGTTGAGGACCCTCACGTCGAAGCCTCGCAACATGCTCAGAACACCGAGCCCGTCGCGTCTCTTTTCAACGAGGCTGCCGAAGAAGAACACAGGGATCTCGACGTCCCCGCGTTCATGCGCAGGCACAAGTTCTAGATAGTGGTTTTTCCGTTTTTGGAAATCGTAATGTTGCCTGTATAGTGCAGAAAGAAACCTTTCCAGTTCGGAGTTGGCTTACTGGCAGCTTCGGCTCCGGGTGTATCAGCGGGTTACCTTCGTAATCAAATATGCCATTGGCTTATGGAAATTTGCCATAACTGGCCGATTATAGAGTGACTTGAATCACTCAAGCAGGCCGTCAGATCTGGCATAGTTGGCAGAACTCACTACGAAAGAGTCATTTTCGTCTGTAGCGGGTTCATACAGGATAGATGCAACTTAAACGGGCCGCCTCGGGCGGACTTACAGCAGGAAATCCGAATCCGAAGGGATATATAAGAATGACGCTGTCGCGCGGTTGGGCCCTTGGGGGCATAGTAAGTGGAGTGCTCGCCTTTTCATCTGTTGCGGTAGCGTTGAACGCGCCGCATACGCTTCACCGCGTCAAGCCGCAGCCTCATCTTTCTACTTCCCACCGAACCAGCACCCGCCACACGGCGTCGCGCACGGCAAAATCCAGCAAAGCGGTTCACACATCGTCTGCAGCCGCCAGGGCCGTGAACACAAGAACCGGCAAGGCACTCGTCGCCGGTTCAAAAGCCACGCTTCGCAAAGTTGCAGTTCGCCGGCACCGTTACTATGAGCGGTTTACCGCCAGTTCCTTCGCCACCAGCGACATTTTTTCAGGCGACAAGATCGGCGGCGAAGACCCGGTCGTCCGCCAGGCAGCGATTGACGCGCTCGATGGCATGAACGGCACCGCCGTTGTGATCGATCCGTCAAACGGGCGCATTCTGGCGATGGTCAATCAAAAGCTGGCGCTTTCGCCCGGCGCCGAGCCCTGCTCCACCATCAAGCTCACCGTGGCACTTGCCGCGCTGTCTGAAGGATTGGTTACCCGCGACACGCCGGTGCAGCTGGCCGGTTTCCGCATGAACATGACCCAGGCGCTGGCCAAGAGCAACAACCTCTATTTTGAGGAATTGGGCCGCGAGCTTGGCTTTGAGCGCGTTCGCCACTACGCCACCCAATTCGGTCTGGGCGAGCTGGCCGGCTACGACATTCCCGGTGAGCAGCTTGGAACCTATCCTGACCAGGCCATTCCTGCCTCAGAGGGCGGGGTAGGCCGCATGTGCAGCTTTGGGCAGGGCGTCTCACTCACCCCGCTGCAGTTGGGAGCCTTTGTGGCTGCCATCGCCAACGGCGGCACCCTCTATTATCTGCAGCATCCCACCACGCCTGACGAAGCGGCCCACATGGTGCCCAAGGTCAAGCGGACCCTTGATATCGCGCATTACGTGCCTGAAATGCAGGACGGCATGGCCGGCGCTGTGGAATACGGAACCGCCCGCCGCTTGCGCGCCAGCTTTAAGCAGCTCCCGGTTTTCGGTAAAACCGGCACCTGCTCTGATAATGGAACCCGCTTTGGCTGGTTTGCTTCCTACTCTGAAACTCCACAAGGGAATCTTGTTACGGTCTTCTTCCTTGAGGGTGGCCGGCCCACATTTGGCCCCCGCGCGGCAGAACTTACCGGCGCTTTCTACAAGAACCTGTGGGATCATGACTACTTTGCTCAAAAGGACACGGTTGCCAGCACCACAACCCCGGCAGAATCTGGCTCAGCCGCAACCGGCTCAGCCGCAACAGGCACGGCTGCCTCGCAGTAACGACATCGGCTTAAACCTCCACTGCACTAGAAAGCCGCCTTCGGGCGGCTTTTCTGCGTTCGCGAGCGATCCAAATGTCCGCCTTCTGCAACGAAATTGCTTTTGCCACATCCGATAGAATGTAGCCCTCCAGATTTTTTGGCCGTTGTCCCATCTTGACGGCAAATCCGGATGCGAGCAATCTTCGTACTAAGGCAGGACCTTCCCCTATGGAACTACCCATCCACGTCTTGCAGATGTACGGCTACTTCCTGCTGTTTGCCTGGGTGCTGACCGAACAGTTTGGCATCCCGCTGCCGGCGACGCCAGTACTGCTGGCGGCCGGAGCGCTTTCCGCCGAGGGGCAGCTCAGTTTTTCCATGGCCTTTGCCGTCGGCATCGCGGCTTCCGTCATGGCAGACAGTATTTGGTTCCTCGTGGGCCGCAAGTACGGCCACCACGTCCTGCGCATCCTCTGCAAAATGTCGCTTGAGCCAACCACCTGCGTTCGCCGTACGCAGGACTCGTTTGGCCGCCGCCGTGCCGCCACGCTCATGATCGCCAAGTTTGTTCCAGGCCTGGCCACATTGGCTCCGCCCGTTGCCGGCGAAAATGGCATGGGTTTCGGCGCATTTTTATTTTTTGACGGCATAGGCTCCGCCCTCTGGGTCGGCGCGCTGCTGGCTGCGGGGCGCTTCTTTGGCGACCTGCTCAAGCACAATGCGCAGGTGCTTGATTGGGTCGGCCGCTTCTCCGGCTTGCTGCTCTTCCTGGGCATTGTGGGCTTTTTTGTGGCCCGGCTTTGGCGTCGTCGCGTCATCCTGAAAGAACTAGCAGCTGCGCGGCTGGAACCTGAAGAGCTGAAACGCCAGCTCGATGAAGGTGACAAGGTATTCATCGTCGACCTGCGCCACCCACTGGAGCTCTTGCCCGATCCGTTCACGCTGCCCGGTGCGCTGCATTTCTCGCCGGAGTCGCTCGCCGCGCGGCACATTGAGATTCCGCGCGACCGCGATGTGGTGCTGTTCTGCACCTGTCCCAGCGAGGCCACGGCCGCCAAAACGGCCATGGCCCTGCACAAGTTGGGCATTGAACGCGTGCGGCCGCTGCGCGGCGGCTACGACGAATGGAAGCGCCTCGGTTTCCCGCTTGAAGCAGTCACCGATCCAGGATTTGCGCGCCTGGCCCAGGCCGCCTCCTGAGCGGAGTTGCACTTCGCAATCACCTGCAGTGCAATTGCGGGCTCATGGCTTTAAGCTAAGTAAGGTTCCGAAAGCAAGCAGGGAGCATTCACTTGGCCTACAAAGATCTGCGTGACTGGATTCAAACTCTCGAAAAGCAGGGCGAGCTTAAGCGCATCCGCGAGGAAGTTTCGCCTGAGCTCGAAATCACCGAGATCACCGATCGCGTTTCCAAGATAGGAATGCAGACCGGCTCCCATGTGGCTACGGAAAAATCGACCACCGGCAAATACGCGCCCGGCGGCCCTGCGTTGCTGTTTGAAAACATCAAGGGCCATCCAGGGCACAAAGTCTTCATCAACCAGTTCGGCAGCGAACGCCGCATGGCTATGGCGGTCGGCGTTGAAAATGTTGAGCAAATTGCCGAGCGCATCCACGCGCTGATGAACATCAAGCCACCCACCGGCATGTTGGACAAGCTCAAAATGTTGCCGCAACTTGGCGCGTTAACCTCCGCATTTCCAAAGACCGTTAGCGCCAAGGACGCGCCCTGCAAGCAGGTCATTCTCAAAGAAAATTTCGACCTGAACGCGTTTCCGATATTGAAGTGCTGGCCCAATGATGGCGGGCGCTTTATCACGCTGCCCTGCGTGCATACGCGCGATCCGCGCACAGGCAAGCGCAACATCGGCATGTATCGCATGCAGGTTTACGACGGCCAGACGACCGGCATGCACTGGCAACGGCAGAAAGTTGCCGCCGAGCATTATCGTGAGGCGATGCGCCAGGCCGCTGCTGCCAACGCTACCGCCGATCCGAAAGTCGCGCGCGTCGCTGCCATGGCGGAGTCTGCCGGCGGCGCCGTCGCCATCCCTGACGGACCCATCGGCGGCCTGCCGCAGGTAGCTATGGGCAAGCTGCAAGGCTCACGGCTTCAAGTTGCAGTGGCCATCGGCACCGATCCCGCAACGACGTTTGCCGCCATTGTTCCCGCACCGCCCGAGGTGGAAGAATTTCTTATCGCAGGCTTCCTGCGCGGCGAGCCGGTTGAAATTGTGAAGTGCGAAACCGTCGACCTTGAAGTGCCTGCGAATGCTGAAATCATCCTTGAGGGCTATGTCGAGCTTGGCGAGCTGCGCAGCGAAGGCCCCTTCGGCGATCACACCGGCTTCTATACGCTCACTGAAGATTACCCCGTCTTCCACCTTACCTGCATCACGCATCGCAAAGACCCCATCTATGCGGCAACCATCGTGGGCAAGCCGCCCATGGAAGATGCGTGGATGGGCAAGGCCGTGGAGCGAATTTTTTTGCCCGCCATGAAGATGCAGATTCCCGAACTTGTCGACATTCACCTCCCGGTCGAAGGCGTCTTTCACAACCTCATGCTGGTCTCCATCAAGAAGAGCTATCCCGGCCACGCACGCAAGGTGATGAACGCGATCTGGTCGCTCGGCCAGGCCATGTTTACCAAGTGCATTGTAGTTGTGGATGAAGATTGCGACGTGCAGAACGTAGCCGAGGTGGTGCTGCGCGTAACCAACAACATCGACCCCGAGCGCGACATTCAGTTCACGCTCGGCCCCATCGATTCGCTCGACCACGCATCACGCCTGCCGAACTACGGCTCCAAGATGGGCATTGACGCCACGCGCAAGTGGAAGGCCGAGGGCTTCGAGCGGCAGTGGCCCGCGATGATTGAAATGGATCGCGCCACCAAAGAGAAAGTCGACGCAATCTGGGCCAAGCTGGGAATTTAGCTGGACATGACTCAACAGACCAGGCGTCACGCGTCTGCTATATCTAAATTCATGCGTCGCTTTCTCGCCAGGCCTTTTCTCTTTGCCATTTTGCTGGCCGCAGCTTCACCTCTCTCCGCACAGCAGGCTCCTGAAAACTTTCGCTGGATCGACTTCCACTCGCCCAAAGATCAGGACGTGGTGGTTTGGGTGACGCGCTCGCTGGCCGTAGGCGACTGGACAGCGATTCGCGAGATTGCCGTCGAGTACGACGCGGCTCTCGTCGTCACCACCAATCGCGCCACGCCGCAGTCGCCGCCCAATGCCGACTCGTTTACCATCTGGAGTGCTTCGCTTACCGAACACAGCGCCACTCCGCTCATTCGCGGAGTCAACCTGCGCTGGCAAGACTGGATGCGCTTTGCCGACGATGCTCCCTATGAGCTCTCAGTGCTCTATGACGACTGCCGCGATTGCATTGCGAATACTTACTTCACCGCATTCCATTACGACGTGAAAACCCACAACTGGCTGGCGCGATGGATTCGCAACGGTCAGGGCGTGCCCATGTTCAGCGCCAACTCGCCGCCGGGCGTGGACTGGACGCAGGCCTACGCAGCGTTTGCAGAGGGCAACGGCCGCGAATACCTCGTCACCTGGAGCCACTTCGACTACGCGAGCAAGAAGCCATCTGACGATTTTATATATCGCTACGATCAGGACCCCGTCAGCGGACTCGATCGCACCCAGCCGCTGTCCGGCCAGAGCGCGACCGATATGAAAATGCGCATCTGCAGGGGGCAGGACGCAGTTGCCGGGCTTTCGCGCGGGCAGGATTCTGAAGTTTGTCAAAAACTGCTGCCGCCCACTGAACGTAAACCGGTCACAACACCGCCGGCCAACAACCGCGGAAAAATGGGGCTGCCCGGCGCGCGGCACTGACGTGACATCAGCCTTAAATTCAATGGCAACAGCGCGAGAACTCCTAAGCCACGCCTGCGGAAACCAGCCTCGTAGATACTTCAGGAAGGCCATCGTATACTAGGTTTATGTCGATTGTGCGCAACATCGCCGGCGTGGTGAAGGGCATGAGCATCACCTTCGGGGAGATGCTGGAGCCCAGTCAGGTGGAGAACTATCCTGACGGTCCCGGCCCGTTGCGCGGTGCCGTGTTTGAGGCGCGTTATCGCGGGGCGCACGTTCTGCAGCGGGACGAAAACGGCCTTGAAAAATGCGTGGCCTGCTTCCTTTGCGCAGCCGCCTGCCCTGCCAATTGCATATACATTGAAGCGGCCGAAAACACTGAAGAGCAGCGCATCTCTTCGTCCGAGCGCTTCGCCAAGGTCTACAACATCGACTACAACCGCTGTATTTTTTGCGGCTACTGCGTTGAAGCCTGCCCCACCGACGCCATCACTCACGGCCACGGCTTCGAACTGGCAACGCTGAACGCAACCAACCTTGTCATGCGCAAAGAAGACATGCTGCTTCCGGTCGCGTCGCTGACGGCCGCCAAGTAAGGAATCAGAGCTTTTGAAGAAGCCTTCAGATCCCCCCAAGTAAAAATCAGGTTGAAAAAATTTAAAATTTTGTGAACCATGGAGCATCTTTTTCGTATTCCCCTGTGGCGTGACCACAGGGACGTGTGGCATATTTATGTGGTAACGCCACAGGAGAAGAATGAGCGGCTCCAGACTCGATCTTTTACAGGGAACCCTGGACCTGATGGTCCTGCAAACGCTTTTGGCCATGGGATCGCTGCACGGCTACGGCATCGCTCGCCGCATTGAGCAGGTGAGCGGAAATCAGGTGCTACTGAACCAGGGCACCATCTACGCTTCGCTCGTTCGCCTGGAACAGCGTGGCTGGATTCGCTCCAAGTGGGGCACATCCGACAACAATCGCAAAGCAAAGTTCTACTCCATTACCAATACCGGCAAGCGCCAGTTGGCTGAAGACTCGCGTTACTGGCAGCGCCTGACTTCTGTGATGGAACGCATGTTCGCCATGGGGCCCGCCGGGGAAGAGGAACCCGGCGATCTGTGAGCGGGCTGAGGCAATTGCGCGGACGAGTGTGGGCATTTTTTGCCAAGCGGGTACTCGACGCCGAACTCGAAGCCGAATTTGAAGCGCATCTACAGCTCGCCATCGACGAGTACATGGAGCACGGCGTGTCGCCTTCTGAAGCGCGGCGCCAGGCGCTGATCGACTTTGGCGGAGTTCAGCAGGCAAGAGAAAAGCAAAGGGAGGCGCGCGGACTCATGCACATCGACATTCTTCTTCAGGACCTGAAGTACACCGTACGCAAGCTCATGCGTGACCCGGGATTCACCGCCGTGGCTGTGTTGATTCTTACCCTTGGCATCGGGGCCAACATTGCCGTCTTCAGCGTGGTTAACACGATTATGCTGCGCCCGCTACCGTTTCCAAACGCGCAGGAATTAGTGTGGATTGCGCCCCCGCCTACCAAATGCGGGCTCTCCTGCGCTACTTATTCAACCGACGCGTACGACGAATTTCGCGCTGGCAGCCGCGTATATCAAGACGTGACGGGATACTTTGCTTTCTCGCTTCCTGGCAATCTTCGCGTCAGCATGGGGAAGGGCGTACCGGTTCCCGCGACGAGCATTGACGTAATTCAGAATTTCTTCCAGGTCTTGGGCGTGTATCCCGCCATGGGACGCTTGTTGAATGCCGACGATGCGCGCCCGGGGTCTGCGCCGGTGATCGTGCTGACCGACGCTTATTGGCGGCGGCAGTTCGCGGCCGATCCCGATATCGTAGGCAAGGCATACGACATCAACGGCAAGCAAACGACCATAGTCGGCGTGCTGCCGAAGACGTTTGATTTCGGCGCTGTATTTTCGCCCGGCGCCAAGATCGACGCTCTGACCCCGCTTCCGCTCTACGGTGAACCGCGAAACTGGGGCAACATCATCACCTTCATCGGACGCATGAAGCCGGGCGTGTCACTTGCGCAAGCGCGGCAGGACGCCGCGGTGGTTAAGCCCAGTATGTGCTGGAATAACAAGAATCCTGAATCGTGCGGAAGCTACAAGACTCCTGTGCCGGTGCCTTTGAAGGAGTATGTGAGCGGCCGTTTGCAGCGCTCGCTGGTAGTACTGTGGTGCGCCGTGGGGATGATCCTGCTTATCGCCTGCGTGAACCTCTCAAACCTGCTGCTGGCACGTGCCGCAGCGCGTTCCAAAGAGTTCGCCATGCGCGCGGCGCTGGGCGCAGGCCGTGGCCGTATCGTTCGTCAGTTACTCACTGAGAGCTTGGTGCTGTCCGCCGTCGGTGCTATTCTCGGTCTCGCCCTCGCAACAATCCTGCTCACGTGGCTTTCGCATCAGGGCGCCATTGCGCTCCCGCTGTTGAGTCAGTTGCGCATCGACGGAGCCACGCTCGGGTGGACGTTGCTGACCGCGGTTGTCGCGGCTATATTCTTTGGCTTGGTTCCTGGGTTTCGCATCGCAACCGGCAATCTGCATGAAGCGCTGAAAGATTCAACGGCGGGCGCGGGCCAGGGTCGCAAACACGAGCGGCTGCGTTCGATATTGGTCATCTCCGAGGTGGCCTTGGCTTGCATCCTGCTGGTCGGTGCTGGCCTGCTGCTCCGCAGCTTCCTGCGCGTGCTTGATGTGGACCTTGGGTTTCAACCAGAGCGGGCAGCCGCCATCAAGGTGGAGTATGACGACAGCGCGCCTACCAACGAAGCGCGCGTGCAAAAGCGAATCACTGTCTACAGGCACATCATTGAACGCATAAGCGCCCTTCCGGGAGTGGAGGCAACTGGAATCACGGATTACCTCCCGCTGGATCGAAATCGATCCTGGGGACTTCCATTTCCAAAAGGGGTAAAGCGACCTCAGAATCTGAACGGGGGCCCGCTCGTGTACGTCATCACTCCCGGATATCTGCGCGCCATGGGAACGGCGATTCGCGGGCGTGATTTCACATGGGACGACGGCCCCGGTAAAGAAGTGGTCGTCATGATCAACCAGTCTTATGCGCGTTTTTTGGCAAGCTACGCGCATTGGCCGAACAATGATCCCGTTGGCCAGGTGCTCGATGGTGGTGGCCGGGACATCCGTGTCGTTGGCGTGACGAATGACGTCCATGAAGAAACCGTGGAGGGCGAAGCCGGCTGGCAGATCTACTATCCGGCGATGCAGGAGGGAACAGTTGGGGCTGAATTGGTGGTGCGCACGACATTACCGCCTGGGCAACTAGCCTCTAGCGTTTTGCTAACTCTTCGCGATATCAATCCGAATCAGCCGGCCGCGGAGTTTAAACCGATCAGCATGCTGGTGGATCACGCTAACTCACCGCGACGCTTCTTCATGATGCTGGTTGGCGCATTCGCACTGCTTGGGATGCTGCTGGCAGCACTCGGCATCTATGGCGTTATTTCGTATTCCGTAACGCGGCGTACGCAGGAGATAGGAATCCGCATGGCGCTCGGTGCGCGCGCCGGCCTTATTCAGCGCCAGATACTTTCGCAATCGCTGTGGCTCGTGACTATTGGGATCGCCGTTGGAGCCGCCGTTTCAGTAGGTTCCGCACACCTGGTTGCGTCAATGTTATATGCCACTTCACCGTGGGACGCGGCAACCTACTTTGCCATTGCGGCGGTGCTGTTTGCAGTTGCGCTTCTTTCCGGTTACGTGCCCGCACGCCGCGCATCGAACATTAGTCCATTGGTAGCTTTGCGCTCTGAGTAAACTCGAGATCTACGCGGCGCCGGCCAGCAAACCGCGCGCGCGTAGCTCGGTTAACACGCGTTCCACTTTCCAGTCGAGAGCGCCAGTTCCGTCAATTTGCAGATCTGCGTTCGCAGCGGAAGGGCGCACGTAGGCAACGCTCGCCGGCCGCACCGTCGCTTCGTACTGTTGCCGAATCGAATCCGGTGTGCGGCCGCGCTCCTCAATGTCACGCTTCATGCGGCGCTCAAAGCACAACGAATCGGGCGTGTCCACGTAAATGCGCAAGCTATAGAGCGGCAACAACTCCGCATAGTGCAGTGCGAACAACCCTTCCACTACCAGGAACGATCCAGCCTCAACGCGTTCCGTTTGACCCACGACGCGGGTGTGTGTTGAGAAATCGTAGATTGGCCGATCGATCGATTCGCCGCGCCCCAACGCCGCCACGTGCGCGGCCAGCAGCGGGCTTTCAATCAAGGCAGGATCATCGAAGTTCTGCTTGACGCGCTCGCTGAACGGCATCGACCCAAGATCGCGATAGTAGTTGTCCAGGTGAAAATGGATGCCGCCCAGCGTATGCGCCAATTCGGCAGCAAGCGTCGTTTTTCCAGAGCCGGAGCAACCCGCGATTCCAAGCACCGCCGGCGGGAAGGGTAGTCGCGGCGAATCGTCTTTCTCGATCACTGGTCCGCTTCCATTGTCGTGGCGATGCGCGGAATGAGCTTGCTAATGAGTGCGGCCAGCCGCTTCTCCACTCTCTTGCCCGTCTCCGAAACCTCTTCGTGATTGAGCTGAGATGCACCCAAGCCCGCGGCGAGATTCGTCACGCAGGATATGCCAAGCACCTCAACACCCATGTGCCGCGCAACGATCGTCTCCGGCACGGTAGACATACCCACCAGCGTGGCTCCCAATGTGCGGAAAGCGCGTATCTCCGCCGGCGTTTCAAAACTCGGTCCCGGAGTTGCGAGGTAAACACCTTCTTCCAACTCAAATCCTTCTTCGGCGGCAGCCTCTTTGGCCAGCGCGCGCAGCCGTTTTGAATAGGCCTCGGTCATATCGAAAAAACGAAGCCCGGTGCCTTTGCCTACGGCAAAGCGCTCGTCGTTGGCACCGGTCAGCGGGTTCCAACCCATCATGTTGATATGGTCGCCCAGCGTAACAAGTTGCCCTACGCTGTAGCCATCCTGAATGCCGCCGGCCGCGTTGGTCAGCACTACTGCGCGAACGCCAAGCATACCCAGAACCCGCATCGGGAATGTGACTTGCTGCGGCGAGTACCCCTCGTACGAATGCACGCGGCCCTGCATCACTACCACCGGGACTCCGCCGATATTACCCGCAATCAGCCTTCCCGAGTGGCCTTCAACGGTCGATTGAGGGAAGTGCGGAATATCGTGATAGGAAACCGTCGCCACGGGCGATACTGCGTCTGCTACCGCGCCGAGGCCGGAGCCGAGCACAATGCCAATGCGCGGAGTCAGAGCACCGAAGGCCTTGCGAAGAAAAGCTGCCGCGTCAACCACTTGATCGTAGTAAGCCATTTTTCGTTGATCCCGAAATGCGTTATCGTGACATTCTACAGCGCCGTCATCCTCAATTGGCATTTCGTGTTTCAATGTGCGTCAGCCAATACCGGCGGCCAATGCTCTGGAGAGAGGGTCACGGTTGCGCAACCCATCGAGTAGTTGAACCAGAAATGCTCCATCTTTGGATACGCTAAGAAGCCCTCCAGATTGTGCCGTTGCGCAACCTCGCAGACAAACGCGCGCGGGCCGTAGAACAGCGTGAAAAAGCTGTCCCAGTCCACGGTAAAAAGGAAGGAACCGTCGGCGGGCATCAAGGTGCCGCGCGAAGGAAACGGCAGCGCACCTCGCTTCAGTTCAAGAATGTCGAGTTCCTTGACTCCATCTACATCTGGAAATTCAGGCACGAAGGTCAGCTTGTTGTAATTCGCCATTTCGAATGCGGTCAGCAGATCCATCTGCAGCAAAGGCTCAAAGCGACCTTCCGTCGGCATCCACACTGGCTCCGATTCTAAAAAGCGCTGCAGCATATTGCGAGCTTCGGAGTCGGCCAACTCTTCTGCGATGGAACCGATCGATGTCAGCAGCGCCTGGTTCAGCTTTGCGCAGTTGTTGAGCCCAGTTTGCGAGTAGACCTCGGCCCATGTGCATTTACTAGTTCGCGCCAAAATCTGCTCGTCCGCCGGATAGTTCGGCATCGTTTTCCACGCCAGTTGCTGCGGTACGCGTACAAAGGGATGCAGAATCACGAACGCTGATTCGAATTTGCCGCCGTACGCATCCAACAAGGGCGTTTCGTACGCGGGATATTTGAATTGCTCGTATTGCACGCGACAGAATAACAAAACGCATTTACCGGGAAATGTGATGGCCGTCGCTTGCAATTGTCCATTGCGACGGCGCAACGCCAATGTCCTGCGTAGATGAGAAAATTAAAAAGAAAGCCGGAATCCAGCCGACGGATACAAATCAATGAGCGGAGGTTTTTTGCCGTGTGCCGCAACATCAAAATGCTCTTCAACTTTGATCCTCCCGTCACCGACGAGGAGGTTCGTGCCGCCTCGCTGCAATTCGTGCGCAAAGTGAGCGGATTCAACAAGCCGTCGAAGGCCAATGAGGCGGCTTTCCTGCTCGCGGTCGACGAGATTGCCGCCGCATCAACGCGCCTGCTCGGTTCGCTTGAAACTAACGCACCCAAACGCAATCGCGAAGAAGAAGCTGCCAAGGCCAGGGCGCGCAATATGGAACGATTCAGCGCCTAGAGTCCGAAGGCAGCATATTTTACCCGGATATTATTGACAATCCTATTTTATCCGGGTAAATTAAATTTATGGAAAGCGAACAGACATATACCGCATTCAAAGGGCACGCGATCATTGCGTCAGGCCCGCTCGAGCAGGTGCTTCCAGAATTGAAAAGGCGTTTCGACGCCGACAAAAGCGTGATGTTGCTGGTATTTGACGATGCCACAGGACGGCAAGTGGATTTCGACCTGCGCGGAACCGAAGCACAAATGCTTGCGCGCGCGTTGCCGGGACAGCGCACCGGACCCGGGCGCCCAAAGCTGGGCGTAGTGAGCCGCGAAATCTCACTGCTGCCGCGACATTGGGAGTGGCTAGAGGAGCAGCCGAGCGGCGCTTCCGCCGCGTTACGCAGGCTGGTAGACGAAGCGCGACGGCGCGAGCAGGGGAGGCAGCGCGTGCGGCTGGCGCTCGACTCCGCGGCACGGTTCATGTCGGCGATGGCCGGCAATCTGGCGGGCTTCGAAGAGGCTACGCGGGCGCTTTATGCAATGGACCGCGCGCGGCTTGAGAGTCTGACGAGCAAGTGGCCGCGCGACGTGCGCAAGCACATGCTGCAACTGATCGGCGATGCAATCTGAGCAGCCAAAGGCTGGCAATCGATTCACAAGTGATCCGCGAAGTGAGGTGAGATGAAGGAATTTGTCGCTTTGATATTCGGGCTGGGACTTGGCGGCAATGCGCTGCTGTTTGTGCCGCAAATACTGGCCGTGTGGCGCAAGAAAACCGATGAGGGCATTTCGCTTCTCACCTTCGGCGGATTCAGCGTCTTGCAGATCATCGGCATCGTCCACGGCCTTTACCAGCACGATCTCTCACTCACGCTTGGCATGGCAGCAAGCCTGCTTACCTGCGGAACTGTGACTACTCTGACGATCTACTATCGTATGCGCCGCCTGCGCGCTTAATCCTTCTGCGGCAATCTACGGCGCAGAAGAGGGGTCGGCGGAACTCGATACATTTAGATCAACAAAACTGTCTGGCCCTTGCGCCATACCGGGCGCGTAGCAGCGATTGTCAGCCGCGTAGTTTTTCGGGCAGCCGCCGGTAAACTGCTTGCGGCGCGGCGATTGCGCATATTGCCAAACCAATGCCGATGCACCCAACTCGGCAGGAAGAATCGCGCTCATCGACGGGTGGTACAGCGTACATCCAGGTGCCGGCGGGCATTGATCGTTTACGATCCAGAGTTTCAATCGCGGCGCGGCTTTTCCTTCGGCACCTGCAACGGCTCTTGCATTTTCTTTTTGCAGAATGTCGCGTGCGGTGCTGATAGTTGAAGAGCCATCGGGCACGTCGATGCCGGAGCAGTAGATTCCGGCGCGAGCTCCGCCAGCCCGTACGGCATCTGCCCAAGCAAACAAGTAGGCTGATTGTTCGGGGAGCATTCGGCCGCCCTGTTCCTGGTCCAGAAAGATAAGCGCATCGCGGGCAAAACCTTCATGCAGCACGGCGGCTACGGCAGCCTTGCCATCCTGTGTCCCAAGGGTGGCGGCGTCTTTGCCTTTCAGGTCTTCGTACAAACGGCCGTTAAACAATACCAAAAATCCAAAATTATTTTTTTCAAGCAGCGCGCGCTTGCCTGCCCACGTATTGTGCTTCGCTCCGGGAGGATTGTTGAGCCAGTAGCTTGAGAAGCGAAAAGTCTTGCGCAGCGCCGCCAGATTGGCATCGCCCGGATATTCGTTGCGATCGAACCCGACATAAGATTTCTGCGCTGACGTTTGCGCAAATATGCCGGTCGCAGCCAGTAGCAGCAACGCCGTCAGTACGCTATTCCATTTCATGGCCATCGCGGTATTCATCCCAGAAAGATGCCGGCAATCGAGGCTGAGATCAGGTTGGCCATGGTGCCGGCGAGCATCGCTCTTACTCCAAGACGCGCCAGGTCGTTACGACGCTCGGGAACCAGCGCGCCAATGCCACCGATCTGCATACCGATGGAGCCCAGGTTGGCGAACCCGCACAGCGCAAAAGTAGCAATCGTAAAAGAGCGGGGATCGAGCGAGGCCCTTTGCGTTCCCAGGCCGATGTAGGCGATAACCTCATTCAGCGCCATGCGCGTGCCCAGCAGGTTGCCGATCGCCAGGCAGTCGTGCCACGGTACGCCGATGAGCCAGGCAATCGGCGCGAAGATGTAGCCAAGAATCTGCCCCAGTGAGCCGGGAACAAACGATACGCCACCGTGAATCCACGTCAGCAGCATGTCGAGCAGAGCAACCAATGCGAGGAAGCTGACCAGCATGATGGCTACATTCAAAGCCAACTTGCCGCCATCGATGGTGCCGCGTGCAATTGCGCCAATTAGATTTTCATCGGCATGCAACTCGTCCTTGGGGATAACGACTCTTCCTTCGGTGGCCGGCGTTTCGGTTTCAGGCACCAGCATCTTGGCCATCACGATTGTGCCTGGCGAAGTCATGATCACGGCGGAAAGCAGATGCCGCGCTTCCACACCTTGCGAAATGTACATGGCCATGATGCCGCCGGAAACGTGTGCCATGCCACTGGTCATAATGGTCATCAGTTCGCTTCGCGTGGCCTTTGAGAGGAAAGGCCGAATTGTCAGCGGCGCTTCAGTCTGTCCCATAAAAATGCTGGCGGCTACGTTCATGCTTTCCGCGCCGGAAATACGCATCGTCTTCAGCATGACCCACGCCATGGCGCGAATAATGATCTGCATGACTCCAATGTGATAGAGCACTGCAAAAAATGCTGAGATGAAGATGATGGTGGGCAACACCTGAAAAGCGAACACCGAACCTTTATTGGGTCCCAGCATGGCGCCGAAGGCACCGGAGTTTGGAAGTCCAAGCTGGCCGAATAGAACCTGCGTTCCCGCAAATGTTGCCGAAAGCATGTTGGTCACAACGTCGCCAGCCCATGCCATAAAGCGCTGGCCAAAGCTGAAACGCAACACCAGAAACGCGAAGCAAACCTGCAGTCCTATACCCCAGACAATCGTGCGCCAGCGAATATGTTTGCGATCAGTCGAGCCCAACCATGCCGCCAATAGCACAGCCACAATTCCAAGCAACCCAGTGAATCGAGCCAAGGCACTTGCCTCCTGAAAGCAGCTTCTAGCATCTAGCCATTGGCTCAGGCAATGCGAGAGCCTGGTGCAGAGACGGAATTGCGATCGCGAACGCCGAGTGACGCCAAACCGGAAGCTGGATGCGCAAAGCTGCTATTGGATTAAATTACAGCATCAGCTCGGTCAATCCTTCGAATAATGCGCGCGCAGGTCTGATGCGAAGGAAAAAGAACTGGCAACTAGGACCTGGACGCTGTCTTCAGGTATTGCTCAGCCGATTCGCGGGTAAAGATACGCCCCACTAGCGGGATGGGTTCCGGAGCGTCCTTGGCAAAGTGAATAGCCTGCTTGAGGATCTCAATTGGTTCGTGCAGCATTTCCGAGGTCGTCGAATAGATGGTGGCTAACGGCTTGCCTTTTTCAATGCGCGCACCGCGCCGGGCGTGAAAGACGATGCCCGCATGTGGATCAACGGGTTCACCGGCACGTTCGCGGCCCGCGCCCGTGCGCTGTACCGCCCAGCCAAGCGCAGTGGTATCCATCTCTGCTACGTAACCGCTCTCCCACGCCGGCACCACCTCGGTTGCACCTGGCGCATGGAATCCTTGCGGATCATCGAACACTGAAATGTCGCCACCCTGCGCCTCGACCATGGTCAGGAACTTGCGCAGCGCGCTACCATCTTTAAGCGCCACTTCAGCGCGAATATAGCCTTCCTCGGGCGATACGGCCTGGCCGCCCAGGTGAATCATCCAACCGGCCAACACCAATGACAGCTCGCGAAGGTCTTCACTTTCTGCCGGACGCTTGCCGCGCAGCAACTCAAGGCACTCTGCCACTTCAATCCAATTGCCCGCTGCTGTGCCCAGCGGCTGGCTCATGTCGGTCAGCAGGGCAACGGTTCGAGTATTAACCGCTTCCGCGGTCGCCACCATCAGGGCAGCCAGGTATTCTGAGTCCTCCTGCTTGCGCAGAAATGCTCCGGAGCCGGTTTTCACATCCAGCACCAGCGCATCCAGGCCGGCAGCAAGTTTCTTGCTGAGTATCGATGCGCAGATAAGGCCGGGACTTTCAACGGTTGCCGTTCGATCGCGCAGCGCATACAGCACACGATCCGCCGGAACCAATCGCGGTGTCTGACTCACAATGGAGACGCCGCACAGCGCGAGCACATTTTCAAATCCTTCCAGCGATAAATCAACGCGGTAGCCCGGAATCGATTCAAGCTTGTCGAGTGTGCCGCCGGTATGGCCCAGTGCGCGGCCGCTGATCATCGGCACGGCAACGCCGCAGGCAGCCGCCAGCGGAGCAACCAGGAAAGTCGTTTTATCGCCTACGCCGCCGGTCGAGTGTTTGTCCACGCATTTTTTGCCAAGTTGCGACGTAGAAACTTTCTCGCCGGAGTCGCGCATGGCCAGTGTTAGCAGGCGCGTTTCTTCCGGTGACAGGCCGCGCAGCCAGGCAGCCATCAGCCAGGCCGATAACTGCTCTAACGGAATGGAACCAGAAGCCGCGCCTGTAGCCAGAAAATTAATTTCGCGCTCGTCGAGTGAAAGCCCATCACGTTTCTTGCGGATCAGGTCGACGGTGTGGATTGGAGGGAGAGTCGAAAGAGACATGATCGCAAAACCTCAATTCAGCGCCACATTCGGCGCCAGTTGAGATTATCGCAAGCTGGAGTGGCGCATCGAAAGGTGACTCTCTTGCCAGTCGGCACTGGCAAGTTAATTTAATTTGATGCCGAATGCCTGTGGCAGCAGTTCGGCAAACGTTACGGTACGGGTACCATCAACCGCCGGAAACACAACTGGCGCTTTGGAGTCGATGAACTCAGAAAGCATTTGCAGACAGGCCCCGCACGGGGGGCTGGCTCCATCATTGAGGTTTGTAACGGCCACCGCTTGAATGCGTATCTTCGGACCGAACTTGGAAACCGCGGTCACGAGTGCGGCTCGCTCCGCGCAAATGGTCAGCCCGTAGCTGATGCTCTCTACGTTCGTTCCTGTAACAATTTCGCCGTTTTTCAATAGCAGCGCCGCGCCGACTTTGAATTCGGAGAAAGGCGAATATGATTTCTTCGCTGCCAGGCGTGCGTTTTTCAACAGAGCTTTTAGTTGGGCTTCGGAGTGCGCCGGCGGGTTCTTCGTTTTCATCGTATCTACCATCGATCCATTCGGGTGAAACTTGAGGCTAATTGATTTTCCC